>TARA_R110002072_G_scaffold18083_1_pt1 | contig 22548 bp, 24 predicted proteins | sample TARA_R110002072 | Tara Oceans TARA_R110002072 (sample SAMEA4397118) | marine metagenome | biome: Polar Biome; feature: [SRF] surface water layer (ENVO:00010504); material: water (ENVO:00002006), including particulate matter (ENVO:01000060) such as... | depth 5 m | reverse complement strand
CGCTTCAAAAATAACGTAGTGCGGTGCTTTGCGGCTATCGGCAATCGGCTTACCGCCCTGCCAATGACGCGCATCTGCCGCCTGCCCACAAAGTCGGTAGCTTTTGCTACCATCGATTGGCGCAGAAAAATAGATTGCGTCGGGGTTATCGATTGTACTTCGCGTGATCACAGACAGAGCGTTGCGAAATTTTGGCCGCACAGGGTCGGAATGAAACGCTCGTTCCACCGCGCTGTGCACATAGCCCATGAGATAACGGTAGCCCTCTGCCAAATTGCGGTCAGTCGGAGGCGCGGGCATTAGCTCGGGCTGATCAATGGCATCCCGGGCGTCCTGTAATGCCTTTATCATTTCATCCCAGGCAGCACGCAGTTGATTTTTTGCGTCGGGTGATTCCTTAGACATAACTTCTCCTACTGACTTTCTACAATTTCACGCGTAACGGAGCATTGCTTTTGATCGCGCGGGGCTGAGACTACAGGACGCTGAAAGCCGCACCTCCAGTTAAAGCACGGGCAGGCGCCGCAATAGAGCTCGACGGTCTCGGAAGTGGTCTACGGTGAATGCTTTCTCTCCTTGAATAAGCAGGCTACTTCCGGCAGTCGTAGACCGGCGACACAATCGAACCAAATTGGACCAGTGAAACTTACTGACCCAATACCCTAGTCAAACGGTGCTATCGAGGTCCGCAGGCAAAAACGCGTCCCCTAGTAGCGTTGTACCGTCGAGGCTCATTACCTGCAATCCTAACGAATGCAAAAGCCTTCGGCTATACGTAACACGTCCCACATGATTGCCAGAGCAAAGCGCCAATGCAGCTTCAGCCATTACCTCTACCGGCTCCGCCATATCCGGACTGCGTCTGGCGATATCGCGCACGTAATCCGCGCCTGAAGTGAGCACGATATTCTCCGGTGCCAACGTATTAACACAAATTCCATCGGCGGCAACCTCATGAGCCAGTCCCTGCGTGTATCGGTCGAGTGCCGCCTTGGTTGAACCGTAGGCGCATATAACGTGTGCGGCAACCTGAGAATCGCGATAGGGCACCACTGGCTGTAACGCAGTACTGCTACTGATATTGAGCACCCAACCACGGCCACGCTCGCGCATACCCGCTAGCGCCTGCTGTGCCAAATCGATAGGGGCATTGACGTTCACATCGAACATCCAGCTGCGCTCCTGTGTCGACACCTCACTGGGCAGGCGCATCTTTGATGCTGCGGCGTTATTGACGATAATATCGATTGGACCGAAGTGTTTCTCGGCCTGACGCACGAGATCTGCTCTGGCAGTCTCATCGCTGAGGTCACATGCAATACCCGCGACGCTACCAGCAGCCTCTTTTTCAATGAGCGCAACGGCTTCTTCGAGGGTTCCCTTAAGCTTTCCGTGAGCGCCCCATCGGGACGCACCTAACACCACCGCAGCACCTTCCGCTGCAAACCGGCGGGCGATGGCTAATCCAATTCCTCTACTGGCACCGGTAATCAACGCGGTTTTTCCAGCAAGTGTTTCCATCACCTAGCTCCCACTCAGCTCATTAGACTGCTTCGCAGCGTCCACCCCAGGCCAACCGTAGTCGGTATAAAAATTACTCAATTTCGATTCGATGGTTTTCCTGGACAACCCATAATCATCCAGACTGTAACGAAAATCAGTCTTGTGAGTTTTCTCCCGGTCTTCCTGCAATTTCAGGAATTGATCATAGCTTTCAGACAGCGGCATACCGAGTGCGCGATAAATCTTGTGAACAGTTGCACACGGCTGTGTGGTCAGCTCTCGATAGTCAACCACCACTTGAGGCGTCGACAGCTGTTGAGATAGCACGTCTCGCGGATGGTGATAGCTTTCAAAGGATATATCCGTCAACATTTCCAGCGAACGGCCGTAATCGGCACGCGTCCAGCCTTTCCCCTTCCAGGTCAGTTCTACAAGCTTTAACACGCTGGGTATACACTGGGCGGGATCGCGCATCATAACTACGATCCTGGCATCGGGAAAAGTCTCGATGAGGGCCTCTACCCATCCGCACATTACCGGGTTCTTGCTCAGATGAATCTTATTCCCACCATTGCGTAATAACTGCCGTTTGATGCACTCACGATAGTGATGCATCCACCGCCGGCGTTTTTTTGCGGGCATTTGATCGATATGGAAGATATCGATAACATCCATCATAGGAATATCAAGGGACCACTGCTGCGTGACAAACGCCGCTCTCATGACAAACTGATCTTCTTCGGAATTCCACAGGCTCATATCGTGCATGTGCCGGTACGGGCCAAACGTCTTATCGTCCCACGCGACTAGACGCCGGTGAATCGCGCGTCTGAACCACTTCTTATCTACATAGCCAATTACACGAATAACTTTTTTCTGTAACAGCGAGGGGAAAAACATTTCCCAGTAGAGAAAATAACTGAAGGTCTCACCATCTGCAGCCAACAATCGGTGCACCAGCGTTGTACCACTGCGCGCGTGACCCACGATAAATATAGGTTGCTCTACTTTTTGACGCCAAAGAGCGGGGAAAATCAGATAATCCAGCATAAAGCAGATAGCGTGGAACACAGTTTCCAATGGCACCAGTAGTAAAAGGCGCAGCAGTGTTCGGGAGCGTCCCGACCACTGCCGTAACGACCAGACATGACGCAGAACCCGCCAGTAGTATTGGCCGTCAAAATACACGGGCAGCAATCCTGCGGGCGAACGGATGCCTCACTATGCGGGCGAGAGCAACACGGGCATATCCTTAAACCCGTGAATGCTGTTGGATCGAATAAAGACCGGATCGGCACAGGGTTCGATGCCTTTAAAACGTGCAAAAAATTCCTCAAAAAACACCCGAGCTTCCATACGCGCCAGATTCGCGCCCAGGCACAGATGAATTCCATATCCGAAGGCCATATGCGGATTTGGGCTGCGTGTAATATCAAACTTCATCGGGTCGGCAAACACCTCTTCGTCAAAATTCGCCGAGCTGTAAAGCAATACTACTCTATCGCCCTCCCGTATCTTTTGTCCGCGAACTTCAGCATCGCAGGTCGCGGTGCGACGAAAATAGTGCAGCGGGCAGGTCCAGCGGAGCATTTCCTCAACCGCCAGAGGCAGTTGTTCAGGGTTTTGCTTCAACCGCTGATAGAGCTCCGGGCGTTTAAGTAGTTCGAACATTCCACTGCTAATAAGACCGCGGGTGGTCTCATTACCGGCGACGGTCAATTGTATGAAAAGCGAGGCAAACTCCATCTCCGATAACTGATGTCCTTCTACTTCTTGATTGATCAGCAGGGAAATCAGGTCATCACCCCCCTGATCCTTGCGCTCAGTAGCGAGCTGAAAACCGTAGGTGCCCATCTCGATACTGGCCTGATTGATCTCTTCAGGTGTACCTCCCAGATCTGGATCTGAACCTGACGTTTGTAGATCGGACCAACGGCGAATTTGCCCCCACATGTCACGCGGAATCTCCAGCATGGAGCAGATGACCGCAGTAGGCAGATCACCCGCCAGGCTTTCCACAAAATTTACTTGCTGTGGAGAAGATATTTGCGCCATCACTTCACGAGTAATCCGGCGCACCTGCGGCTCTAGCTCCGCCAGCATGCGTGATGTAAATCGGGTAATCACAGCGCGGCGCAAGGGACCATGCTTGGGTGGATCCATACCCAATAATTGATTGCGGGCCATCTCCAGAATATCCGGTGGCAGATCATCCACCATGACAAACCCCTTTTCCGCCGAAAAGGTTTTAGAATCCCGCGATACCGCCAGTACATCTGCGTGCTTACTCAGCACCCAGTAGCCATGCCCCGCCGGATGTTGCTGCCAGTAAACCGGGGCGTTCGCCCGCAACCAGGCAAATTGCTCATGCGGGATACCCGCAGAGTAATTATCCGGGTTATAAACATCTATTTCCACGCTAGTCCACCAGTACGTTAGGTGTGGGCAAGCCAAGATCAGCGCACATTGCCAGATAAAATTCCAGAGTCATGGCGCCATCCACCACGCTGGTGATATTGCCCTGCTCATCGAGATTAATATTGGAGCCGTACATCTGGAACCAGACTTGCGTATCGTCTTCAATGCACTGCAGTGTATGCACAGAGCCTGCAGGTTCGTACAAAAATGAGCCAGCTCGGTTGACGTAATCGTATTCCTTGTACTTCCAGGCGCCCGAGCGCGTGTAACCCCATACCGGCCCTGTATGCTTGTGCTTGTCGACCTCGTAGCCCGCCTGAAAAATATTCTCTACTATCCAAAGCCCCTCTTTGGGTTTCACCTGCAGCACCCGTAACTGGCTGCCATCACCAATATCCACGTAGGGCAAGTCGTCGCGCCCTATATGTACAGCTTCTGGATTTGTCATTCGCACTCTCCTTAGATGTCAGGTTGGTTAGTGTAACGCTGTAAAGGCCCTTTGCGATTGAGGAAACCTCTACAGAGCGCATTTATCCTTCCGCGGCATAATTTTTTACGCCTGTCAGGGCCTTGGCGCACTTGATGGTTGGTCTGAAACCGGGGCTCACCCAGCCTGCAACTGCCTGATTACTGTGGCCACCAGCTCATCATCGGCAGGGTTGTCCGGCATGGGAAAAGTGACCCGGCCCGTGAGGTCGGCGTAACGTTCTCGGAAAACTTTGGCAATGTGCGTATAGTCTCCGCGAGGAACAAATCGATCCAGCATCTCATCAGTGACAATCTGCGGCATCTCTTCCCACTGACCACTTCGCGTCATGTCCAACAGCTGCTGTCCTTTATCCTTCCAACCAAACAGTTCGAGGCTCGGCCAATACGCAGGAGTGGAATACAGAAAACCCAGCATACTTCGCTGTTTTTCCCAGGCAGCTGCGACCTCAGTCTCGTCTTTGCCGGTGGCCGTCAGCGGACCAATTATCAGTTTGAAGTTTTGTGGGTCGCGCTCGCCCAGTTCATATCCTGCCTGCAGCCGCGGCAGACACACCTCACGAATATACTCTGGCGGCGAGTTCGTGGGGTGGGTGATCATACCGTCCGCGATCCTTCCCACCATTTTTGTCATCGCAGGACCTACCGCCCCGCATAGAATGGGGATATTAGGGTGCTCTATTGGGCCTGGATTGAAAAACGGTTGCAGTTTGGTCAGCGTGTAGTGGGCGCCCTCAAAATTGAGACGTTCTCCCGTCTGGAAACTGTGGAAGATAGCCCGCACGGCCTGCACGTATTCCCGCAATTGCGGCACGGGTGAATCCCAACGCGCACTATAGCGTTTTTCGATATTGGGCTTTATTTGTGTACCCAGTCCCAGCTCAAACCGCCCACCCGACATAGACTGCAGATCCCATGCAGCGATCGCCGTGGTCATCGGACTGCGCGGGAAAGCCACGAGGACGGAGGTGCCCACAATGAGTGAGTTCGTGGCGTTGAGCGCCATGGCCGCAAGTAGAAGCCCATCGTGAATGGCGTCAGGTACCTGTAAGCCGGCGAAACCCATCGCCTCGGCGCGCGCGGCATGCACACCGATTTCACCAGGGCCCATATCTTGGGGCGTTGAAGCAAAAACCTGGAACATAGCTTGACCTTTTTTAATTTAGAAAGCTAAACTGATTATAAGATTAACTGATTATAAGCAAATTGCAATGCACAAAGACTCCCATAGTCGCCAGGAAATTGGCCAAACCCTGATGCTCATGGCCAGAGATTTTCAGCAGCGACTGGACAGTGATCTGCACCAACGGGGCGTAGAGGGAATCGGGTCCCGGCACCGCGCCATTTTTCTCTTTCTGGGACGCAATGGTGCCAGTCGAGCGGTAGACCTTGCGGAAGCCGCGGGCATCCGGCCACAGTCAATGATGAAAATCGTACATGAACTGGAGTCTCTGCAACTGGTAGAACGCAGCGAAGACCCCAACGACTCACGCGCCAAGTTAATACAATTTACTGCTCAGGGTCGACAGCTGATCGTCGAGCTGTCGCACTCCACTGAAACTGTTTGGCAGCAGTACGCCGACATACTCGGCGACAGGGAATTGGAAAACACATTTAAGCACCTCAACACACTATTGCGCGCAGGAGAGAAAAACAGTGCGTAACCTAATCGCTTCTATCAACCGCGCCGGTCGCGGGGCTGACGCTGACTCCGCTGTCGGCCCGACCATCGCTAAAGAACTCAACCTGTTAAAATTGCCCTCACGCCTGGAGCGCTAAAGTATGAGTACAGTCCTGCTGGAAAAACACGATAATTTTGCCGTTGTCACACTCAATCGTCCGAATGCAATGAACGCTCTATCGCGGGAACTGCGTAGCGATTTTGTACGTGTGTTCGCCGCATGCAGCGACGACCCCGAAATACGCGTAATCATTTTAACCGGTGCAGGCAAGGCTTTTTGCGCCGGTTTCGATCTTAAAGAGCTTGGCTCCAACGATACGGTCAACACTGCAGAGGAAGCAGACAATGTCGTGGCGCGGGCGATGGAAGAGTTTCAGGGGCCCATAATCGGCGCGATCAATGGTCACTGCATTACCGGCGGTTTTGAGATGGCTCTGGCTTGCGACATCCTGATCGCATCCGAAAACGCCCGCTTTGCCGATACGCACGCCCGCGTTGGCATGCTGCCAGGCTGGGGACTCAGCCAAAAGCTACCGCGTATGATCGGCCTTTCCCGGGCCAGGGAAATAGCTTTTACCGGCGCACCAATCTTCGCCCAGCAGGCTTATGACTGGGGCCTGGTTAACCATGTGGTAGCCTCAGATGATTTACTACCCAAAGCGATCAGTATGGCCAAGGATATATGCGCCTGCGTGCCTCAGGTTTTGGCGCAGTATCAGACCCTGATCAGCGACGGCTACTCTATGCCTCTGGCAGAAGCCCTGTCGTGGGAAGAAGCACGTGCAATCTGGTGGGCGGAGCAAGCTTCAAGCGCGACGATTGAACAGCGGCGCTCCTGGATATTGGAGAAAGGACGTAGCGAAACAACGTGATATTCCCCATCATATTAGTGAACTCTACGTTGATCTGGTGCAATTTTAGTCATCTTTGAATCGATGACTAATTTCGGTACTATCGTTATTGTCGAGTTACAGGATGGAAACATGATTCAAAAAGTAACATTACGCGTTCAACATTGCTTGCAGGAAGTGCAACCGCTGATCGAAAACGGTGATTGGCGCAGTGCATATGAGACTCTCGCGGCTGAGAATCGCAAACATTCTGACGAGCAGTTGGAACGCGCCCTCATCGATATATTGCTGCAGGCCGCAGATTCAACCGGGGCTGTCGAACAGGCCAAACCTGGGGCTGCTCCGGTTCCCCCGCCAGGCTCTGCAACATGCGGCGTTATACCCGAAGTTTCTGCCACTGAGTTAACTGCAAGTAAACTGCAGGAAGCCATCGACAATCATGGATATCTGTTGGTTCGAGGTCTTCTCTCGGCAGAGTGCTCAGCGACTCTGTGTGAAACAATTTATAATGCATTGCACGCACGGATTGCGGCGGCCAATGGTGAGTCACTCGTTTCATCACACGGCCCCTGGTTCTATGAGTCGCCCCACTTCCCCGGTGGTCATGCCGCATTTTCCGCACAGAACAATAGCCGAAAATTCAATGGGAACGGCTCCATCAGAGTCGCAGACTCACCGCGTGGAGCCTTTCAGGTCCTGGAACAGTTTCGAGCCTTAAATCTGAAATCCCTTCTGGCTGAGTATTTTGGGGAACCGGCTCATATTGCCTCCAGAAAATGGGTTTTTCGTATGGTCTCTCCCCGTATCGTGGGCGACGGTGTTGGTGGAGGTTGGCACCAGGATGGCCAATTTATGGGCGCAGATGCCAGAGCCCTGAATATGTGGGTCGCACTGAGCGATTGCGGCGACTCGACATCTGCCCCGGGACTTGCACTCATTCCCAAGCGGATTCACAAAATTATGGAGTATGGCTCTGGCGGCGCAAATCTGGGCTGGACCGTAGGAAAAGAGTTGATAGAGGAACTCGCCGAAGAGGCCCCCGTCATCCGTCCCTATTTCGCGGCGGGCGATGCATTGTTTTTTGATCACCTGAGTTTGCATCGATCGGGCCACGCCCAGGGTCAGGAAGGCAGCCGCTATGCACTTGAATCGTGGTTCTATGCGTCATCAGGGAACGCCGGCAACTATGTGATGCCACTCTATTAATTTTTAGCCAGTACCCCCGCCTCACTCTCACTCGTTCGAGCCACGCACGGGGACATTGCTGCCATGGCTCCTGGTGCAGAGTTGAGGAAATGCGAGAATCGGACAAGGATAGATGGCCAAGAAAAGACAAGTATGCCAAACCCTAGCAAAATTTCTGCGACATAGGTCGCACACCGCATCACAGGCAAGCCTATGAAATACCCCCAGATCAAGAATTTCCCCTCAGTTCAGACTAGATAAATGCGCACCGAGCCCCCAGCCCCCGAACGATCCTCCTCCCACCTGCGTCGTTGGTCTTATATGCTTTTCGGTGTACTGGTTGGCGCGGTGTTTCTGTATTTGACTGCCCGCAATGTCAATCTAGACGCAGCTGCGGCAGCAATCTACGCGATTAACGGCTGGTGGATGGTGCCATTAGCCGTTATCTATATTTTAACCTTCTTTCTTCGCAGCCTGCGCTGGCAGCTCATGTTTCCAGATGACAGCCGGCCCTCACTACGCCACACCATAGATGCGTTCATGATAGGCAAGGTCAGCAACAACTTCCTCCCCGGAAGAGTTGGGGAACTGATTCGGGCTGCCGCGATTGGCCGCATCTTACCCAAGGTAGGACTGACGGGCTCACTGGCCACAATCGTGCTGGAAAAAGTTTTTGATCTACTCGCTGTAATATTGCTGCTGGGTATAGCGCTCCTGTCAGCTCCGCTGCCATCTTGGATTAGCAATACCGGACTAGCCTTGATCGCCACTGCACCACTCATCCTCCTGACATTAGTGGTAGTAGACAAAGTCAGTGCTCGTGCTTCGTACGCTTCAGAGAATGGCGCCGGTTTGGGGGTGGTTGATCGAGTCAAACGTTTGACACGACAAACCCTACAAAAATTTTCGACCGGACTCTTCGCCCTGAGATCTCTGCGGCATTTTAGCGCGCTAAGTGCCCTTACCCTATTCCTCTGGTTCTGGGAGGTGATCATTATTTATATTTGTTTGCAGGCATTTTCGATCCCTGTGCCCTTTACCGCCGCTATCGTCGCCTTGGTCTTTCTTTGCATAGGCACCATGCTACCCACTGCTCCCGGTTTTATCGGCACCTACCAGCTATTTATTGTAGCGGCACTGCAGTTATACGCTGTCCCCGAAACAAGTGCCTTCGCACTTTCCGTGTTCCTGAACCTGTTCATGATTGTTCTATCCTCAATTTTGGGCGCCGTGGCCATAGTGCTCGATGGGGGCCTATTCAATTTGAAACAAGTGCTCTCCTCTCTCAGCAAGAGCAACTCCATAAATCGGCCTTGACTTTCCATTTTTGATGACAATATTTTCCGAAGAACCGACTTTAATCATGTGACGATGGCAGGTATTTATGAAGGCAAACGAAACGAAAAATACACAACATGCAATTAGCAAGCTAAACTAGAGGAGGAACGGGCAAAAAAGTGTTTCTTGGAAAACGGCCCCGTGGTGCCATATGGTCTGACGACGTCCAGTAGAACGTAGATAGATCCACTCCACACAAAATTCAAACAATGGCACAACATGATGCAATTCGGCAGCACGTTCTGCCTAACAAGTACGGGCAACAGGGACAGCTATATAGTGTCTGCTCCTGCTGTAGGCTTTAACTTAACAAGGAGCATCTTATAGTGCAGGAGAAAATTACTGTAGTAGTTGATTACCTAAACGAAGTAAAAACGCGTTGCACGTTCAATGCGGCGGCTGAAGCAATAGGCATTACACCGCAAGCTCTAAAAAAGCTGTTAGGTGCGCCGCGCCCGGAAGTCTCCTGGTTTGTTAGCCCAACGTCAGGTGAGCCAATGCGTTACGCTGACAGCGAAAAGCATCCTGAGCTTTATCGCACTAAGCGTATTATTACATCGTCAAAGGTTTTAAAACGTAATCTTGACCTGTAAAAAATTGGCCAGTTACTCAAACGAGGTGACTTCAAAAAGGGCTTCGCCCCTAAATTGCCTCTCGGTAAATCGTTTAAATTTAGCTTTGGCGAGGGGCCGCTTAGAGGCGTTAAGAGGCTACACCTGAGCCCCTGAGCAGGCGACGTTTAAGGCCGCTTTCGCCTGTGCGCGGGCCTCAATAGCACAGAGAACTCCCTGTCTAGGTATATTTTAGTGTAGTTCGAATGGCGGTAGGTGGAGCAAAGCCTTTGACAGACGTCGCCAAAACCCCGATTGCAACATAGCCATTACAGCATCTGTAGTTTAGCCCGAGATGCGCAGACTTGGCTGAATTTCAGGTAACTACAGGAAAATTATCAGGGGGAAGTCCATTGCCGGCCTTGCCGAAAACACCTTATGAGGTGAAAGCGGCCGCCTTCGTCCAAAAACAGTCCTTCATTAAATCATCAAACTTCCAGAGGGCGCACAGTGCCAGTACTTTTTCTTCGTCATCGATGCGGTATGGCGTCAATACCTCTGTGGCCCTCGCCACCTGCACCCAGACCCCCCGGGATGCCACTGCGCCAACCAGCCCTCACGACCCTTGTTTTGCACTGCGGAAATGGATTTCATAGCTGCTTCGCGAGCCGGTGGCCACGCTTCTGCGCAAGCAAAGTGGAGGGCCTGATTATTTTCCTGGCGTGCATTCCCGATCTATTTTAGACGAAGATCATCCCTTCGTGCGACAACCTGCTCTATACTCGGCTCTCAAATTAAGCAGGCATACACGGCAAGGAAAAACCATATGACTCGACTGGCAGGCAAGGTAGCAATTGTGACGGGCGGCGCCCGCGGTATGGGTGAAGCAACGGTACGCTTACTGCTGGAAGAAGGTGCACGGGTTCTGATTGGCGATGTGCTAGATGAGCCCGGACAGGCGCTGGCCAATGAACTGGGAGAGGACGTTATCTACACGCATCTGGATGTGTCGCAAAAAAGCGACTGGGAAGCGGCCGTTAAAAAAACGGAGCAACTCGGTCCGCTGTCAGTATTAGTTAACAACGCGGCGATCCTATTCCAAAAAACCATCATGGATACCAGCGAGGACGACTTTCTGAAGATCGTTAGTATTAATCAGCTGGGCGTCTTTCTCGGCATGCAGTCGGTTTTTCCCAACCTAAAAGCAAATGGGGGCGGCTCGATTATCAATGTTTCATCGGTTGACGGCCTGCAGTCCAAAAACTCTCTGGTCGCTTACTCTTCTACCAAGTGGGCCGTGAGAGGCATGACCAAGGCAGCCGCATTGGAAATGGGAAAATTTAATATCCGGGTCAACAGCGTGCACCCCGGGGGAATCTATACTTCGATGCACGGTGCTGAATTCATGACCCAAGAAGATGCAAACCAGTTTTACCAACACCATGCAATCCCCCGCGTGGGCATGCCCCGGGAGGTCGCGGCACTAACGGCATTCCTCGCCTCGGATGAAGCGACGTACAGTACGGGAGCGGAATTTATTGCGGACGGCGGCTGGAGCGCCGGACTGGTCAATGACGCCTTGCCGCAGCTTTAGTCGAGGTATGGTTAGATCGGGCCTCGACAAACCTCACGCGACACGATGGTATTGAACCATTGCTAGAGTCCCGTTCCCGGTGGTGACGGCACAAACCACGGGTCGTGCTTGTCGAAGTACCCTACCCGCCTCACAGTGCGATAGGCCTCAAGCAAGCCCTCGACCTGCCGGGGTAAGCTTCCATGGAATAGCACGCCATCGGCGCCAGCATCAAATTGATCATTAATGCGATTGGCACAGTGCTCTGCAGTTCCCAACGCCGCCGACTCTGGCATCCAATGATCCGGGAACAGCGAGGTCACTTCTGCTGTCTCGTAACGGGTGAAATCCTGATCGGCAGATTTTCCGCCCTCAAATAACGGATGGTTCCTGATCTTAGTCAATACCGCCGGATCCCAGTCGTTAATTTTGCACAGCAGCTCACCATAGTTCTGCATGTGAATGTAGGTCAACAAGCGAGCGGGGCCAATCGCCAGGGTTTCCTCTTCGCTTTGATCGGCGGCAATAACCAGGGTCGCCCACACCTTACATGCGCTTCGTTCGCGGCCAGCGTGCTCTGCAGCACCGCGCACTATCTCTGCCGATTCAGCAATGGCGCTGTCTGTTAGGCAGGGATGCAATAGCACCCCGTCGTAATGACGCCCGGCCAGCGCCAGCGCTTTCGGCCCCATGGCACCCAGCAACATCGGCGGCGCCTCTTTGGGTGGCTCACTCATATACAGATAGGGAAAATTTCCCAGCGAATTTTCTCCAGAAAATGTCCCACCACTCCATAAGCCGCGCAACACTTCAGAAATTTCCCTCAAACCCTGAAGATTGGCCCGTTTCGTGCCGAAGATATCGTACAAGGCATCGAAGCCACGGGCGAAACCCATTGCAAACCGATTATCGGACAAATGGCTCATTGTCGCGCCAAAAGAGCACAGTTCCATAGGATGGTGCGTGGGGTAGTTCATCAGGCCCGTGGCAATTTTTATCTGCGACGTGATTGCGGCAGCCGCGCCGCACAACACCTCGACATTTTTAAAATCGTAGCGTTCGGCCGGCCATACCGACCCGATACCAAGACGCTCGGCCAAGGGCACCTCCTCCAGCGTTCTTTTTGGATCACTGATCCGCCCTGGTAGTGTGTAAATACCCAGTTCTGGAAATTCCTGGCTCATACGACTGTTCACTCCCAAATAGATCCTGCGCACTCCAACGGGTGCGATCAAAGACAGTGTAGACAAGCGCGCGCACTGTCACCACACTCGCCTTTAAAAGAAACCTTGCTTTACAAAGTACGCGGCTTGCGCCCGCTTTCATATCGACCTATTGTTACGCCTGTTAATATTCTCACAACAATAAAATGCAAGAGGCGCAAATGTTCAAAGGCATTACTTACGACTACGCAGGTGCCACCGTATTAGTGACCGGAGGCACGAGTGGAATCGGGTTGGCCTGTGCACAGGAATACCGGCACGCAGGTGCAGAGGTCATTATCACCGGCCGCAAGGGCAGCGCGAGTGACTATGACACAGACCTGATGGAGATGTCCTATAGACAACTGGACATCGCCAATCGAGATGCGCTCTTTGCGTTGGCAAATTCACTCACCAAGCTGGACATTCTGGTTAATAACGCCGGAGGATCTCAGGGCAATGAATGGGAGCCAGATGCTTTCGACGAGTCGATCAGTGTCAACCTGTCCAGCGTGTTTCATTTGAGTTCCGCCTGCAAGCGACTACTGACAGAGAGCACCTTAGCCGGTGGTGCCAGTGTAGTTGGCATTGCCTCTATGACTTCCTATTTTGGCTTCGAATGGACGCCGGGCTATGGTCCAGCCAAAGCCGGACTGGTGCAATTGATGAAGACACTGGGTATGAGCTGGGGACAATCGGGCATTCGTGCAAACGCTGTCGCGGCCGGGCTCACTCGCTCAAAACTCACAGCGCCAGTACTGGAGAACATGCAAGACATGGTAGATGAGACACTAAAGAGGCAGGGCCTGAAACGTACCGGTGAGCCAATCGACATCGCCGCTGCGGTCCTATTCCTCACTTCTCCTGCCGCGAGCTGGATTACAGGACAAACACTACCAGTTGATGGCGGGTTCACCACCGGAATGAATTGATATTTGGATTGGCCGTGCGCGCGACGAAGTGCACTTTAAAAAGGAAACAACCTCGGCACAAGCCAGATTACTGCTACGGAATACACGATCGTAACCGGCAAACCGGTTCTGAAATAATCCCGGAACTCGTAGCCTCCCAAGTTTTGCACCATCAGATTAGTGGTATAGCCAAAAGGTGTTAGAAAACTCGCGCTGGCACCGTAGGCAACCACCATCACAAAGGGCATATAGCTCACCCCATAGCTCTCCGCCAGACCAAATGCAATTGGAAAGCTCAGTGCCGCTGCCGCGTTATTGGTCATCAGTTCAGTCAACAACAACGTGCCGAAGAAAATAGCCACAATCGCCCCATGTGGGCCCAGTACCGACAGGTTTCCCTGCAGGGCGTCTGTCAGCACAGCTACCAGCCCGGAGTTAGTCAGTGCCTGTGACAACGTGAGTGCCGAAGCAATAATAAGCCATAGTTCAAAGGGAAAACGCCGTCGTAACTCCGATCCACTGACCACACGCAGGGCCAGCATAAAGAGCAGCAGGAAAGCGATGCCTTTTATCAGGGGAACAACGTCGAGAGTAGCAAGGGTTATAACAACTAATAGCACTCCCGTTACAGAGTAATTTTGAAATGAAGATGTTTGCACGTCACCAACCGAGTCGTTGATGATGACAAAATTTTTGTCGAGGTTCTTACGCTCATTAAAGTCAGGGCCCACCGCCAGCATCATGCTGTCTCCGGCCTGAATAGTGATATTCCCCAATTTACCCGAAAGGCGTTTGCCGCCGCGGCGCATACCGACCACGGCCGCATCAAACACCGATCGAAAAGCGCTCTCTTTGACCGACTTGCCCTCGATGGTTGCGTTGGGCATTACAATCACTTCCTTCATATTCTCGCGCAATAGCCCCTCATCCACCGCAAACATACTAAGCCCATCGAACGCGTCCAGGGCCTGAACCTGTTTAATATCGCCTGAAAAAATTAATCTATCACCCGCCTCGATATGCTCCTGAGGCGTTACCGGGGAAATGAGATAATTCCCGCGCACAATTTCTACCAGGAACAGATCCTCCAGGTCGCGCAATTTATTTTCCAGGATGCTTTTACCAATGAGCCCAGAAACCTCACTCACCTCCACCTCAATCACATATTCATTGACATCGATAGTCTCGGTGCTGCCCGCTGGCAAGAGGCGAGAACTCAGTAAAAGAGCCGCCATACCCAGAACGGTGACGCTCGCACCCACTACCAGAAAGTCAAAAAATGCCAGTCCTGTTCCGGTGACATCCTCTAGAAAACTACTCACGATGAGATTGGTCGAGGTGCCAATGAGCGTCATCGTTCCGCCCAGGATCGCCGCGTAAGACAGGGGTATCAACAATTTAGAGGCTGGGTGGTGGCGATTATTGCGAACGGTATGCGCCAAGGTCGCCACGACTGCCGTATTATTGACGAAGGCGGAGAAAAACGCCGTCGCCGTTCCAATGCGCAACAGGCTCCCCACATAACTAGGGACAATCAATTTGTGCGACAAGCGAGTGAGCCAGGATAATTTTTCCAGGCCGGTTGAAACGAGCAGTAACAGCACCAGAGTGATGACACCGGAATTCGACGCCTTACTAAGTACTTCCGAGGTATCCACTAAGCCCGTGAAGTAAGCGACGAGCATGGCCGAGACAAAGACCCACTCTGCCGCCCATTTGGTGAAAATCAGTCCAAACAGCAATCCGAAAAATATGCATGCAACTAGTAGCTGGTCATCCATTCAAATATTCCACTGTCGTATTATTATCCGAGCTTGTTAGTCGAGCCATTATATTAAGCGCAGGATACGCGCTGATGGGGTAAAACGACAATAGCAAACACTAGCCATCAAAATCAGATATAATCGCCTCGCCGTTAATATTGGCCTCTAAAGCAAGCAGAAAACCAGCTTCTTATGAAAGGCATCCTTAAAATCCTCGCCATTTTGCTGCTGCTCGCAATGGCAATACTGTATGTGATTCGCGAACCCTTCAAGGAAACGGCACCTGCACACGCTAAGCAGGATATGTTCGTAGACGGGGATACCGACGATTTCGATCCCGGCCCCGCTGTTGGTTCCCAGTTTCCGGGATTGCAGGCAATATATCAGGGCCGCAAGGTTACACTGCTGAATGAATTCTCCGGCAAGAACGGCACTGTATTTATCGCCAGCAGATCTTACGACTGGTGTCCTTACTGTAAGCACCAGATGATGCAGCTGCAGGAAACCAAAGCCGCGTATGATGCTGCCGGCATTGGCATGGTTGCCATCACCTATGACGACCCGGCAATGCAAAACCTGTTTACCGACAAATTTAACATCACCATTCCGGTTCTGTCGGATATCGATGCCCTGAGCTTCAAGACATTGGGCATTCTCAACGAGGAGTATACGGCTGGCGAATTTCAGTACGGCGTTCCGCACCCGGGCATGATTGTAGTAGACCCACAGGGTACGGTAGTGGGAAAGCTATTCCTCGAAGCGTTTAGCTCACGAGTCGATTCCACAGCCGCGTTAGCATTCGCAAGCTCTGCACTTGGCCTGGACCCTCTCCAATGAATAGAGACAACATCGATAACGCAGATAGCAGCAAGCAGCAAGCATTCTGAGCGCACGACTAAAACCCGTAAGTTGTTTATCGAGGCTGGCCATCGCCTTTTCGCACAATGCGGTGTCGACGCTGTTTCAGTTAACGAAATCACGGGCGCCGCAGGCCAGAAAAACTGCACTGCCCTGCAATACCATTTTGGCGATAAGAACGGCCTGCTAACCGCCATCATTGAAGTACACGCAAAACGCGTCTTCGAACTGCGTCAGCAGTATCTGGATAGCAATATTTATGACAACTCCAAAGCATCACGGCGCGCCGCTCAAGCGCTGGTCAATACACTGGCACAGTATATCGAGGAAAATAATGCGGCAGTTTTTTTACGTTAAAATTCTCTCCCAACTCGCTGCAGTAGACAGCCCTCTTCTTCATCCCAGGACCACCTCAGGGATCAGTATAAGGGATGGTCTTGGCAGTGGATTGCGCCTGAGCGGAATACCAAATAGGCGATGACCACGCCCGCTCCTGAATCACTCGCTGGTGATCTGGTGCGCCCACAGTACCGCCAGCCCTCCGGGATTGTTCTCAAGTGCGCCCGGCAGCCCCGGAGGCACACGCTCCTTCGCCGGAGCATCGACACCCCCGTGACCAATGTAGTTTACCTCCGACACGGCACCCGCAGCGCCCAGATGGGTATCAGTGCTGCCCACAAAGCCAATTTGATACGGGTTTATGCCGAACTCGCTCTATAATAACAAGCCATCTCCCAGGGACCAGTTGCGGTATATCCAGCACTGCCAGGACTGGTAGCCCTCCAGCTATGGCGTATTACACATGTTGATTTCACCTTACAACTCGGCATGATCCGCTACCATGGCAAAATCCAACGGTCTCTCGAGTTGCACAGTCCGCAAACTCTCACCTCTGTCGTTAAAGGGTTGAACCCCGATGCTTTCACCCCTGGCGAATCGGTAAGCCTGCTCGGGCGTAGTACGGATTCCCTGAGTACTCGCATCGAGAGAGAAACGCGTGTGCACATGCAGATCCCCGAAAAAGACTTGCATCAGCGGTTTATGTGAACTGCAGGGTTCGCGTTTTTCCGTGTATTGGAGTTCAGCGTTGGCCAGGGCCGGTGTCAACAGCAAGCCAAGCCACAAGAACATCCAGACTGATTTCACATTGCGCGACCAGAGGTCGAGCCGTAACGTTTCGCATGCGCATCCAGGGCATCAAGAATGCCCTCATGACGGCCGGCGATAATATCCCGATAGTCGTCATGGGTGATGATATAAAATCCACTTTCACGCACGGCATCAATCACCTGCTCGCCCACCGCAAGTGGTGGAATGCCAGCGGCGACATCCGGAGCCGGTTGCTGGTGATCGATACCCGAATCAAATGCCTCTGGACGAACAGCGAACGACTGGGTGATCAAGTTGGTATTGACTAAACCCGGACACAGCACGGAGACGCCCACGCCCTTGTCTGCCACTTCCATCAACAGTGCCTCAGACAGCCCCACGATGGCGAACTTCGTAGTGGTGTAAAGACCTTCCGGAGGACCGGAAATGAGACCACCCATGGAGGCGGTATTGACGATGTGCCCTTCGCCTTGGGCGACCAACAAAGGCAGAAATGCTCTTACACCGTGAATGACGCCGTACAGGTTTACATTAATGAGGTACTGCCAGTCTTTGATATCGGCATCATGCATTAGGGCCCCTATCCAAACACCGGCGTTGTTGCACAGCAGATGAACAGCCCCGAAGCGTTCCACGGCAGCATCACGCATCGCCTCCACCGATTCCAAATTGGAAACGTCTACCTCAAATGCATGCGCGCTCTCCCCTATATCGGCGGCCACTACCTGCGCCTTTTCGATATCTATATCCGCTACCAGTACTTTCATACCTGCCTGGGCCGCTGCGCGGGCAATACCCTCACCAATTCCCGAGCCCGCGCCCGTAACGACAGCCACTTTGCCTTCCAAATCCTGCATGACGTATCCTTGTGAAGTTATTAGTTGAAACCCATTGAATCAGGCTTGGCAGTCGACCATTACTTTTATAGCGCTTTGAGGGTTTTGGGCAGTCGCAAATGCGGCGCCTATGTCAGACAGCGGAAAATGGTGCGTGACCATTACCGTCGGATCTATCGCGGATGATTGCAACATCGCGATAACTTCATCGAACTCCCGGTCATAACCCATCGCTGGAATGATAGAGACTTCCTTGGCCAGCAGCATAACCAGGTTAATGGTGGCCGAATCCTTATGCACACCTGTAAGACAGATGCGACTGCCAGGGCCCGCTATATCAACGATATGCTCAAATACAGCGCGGACACCGGTGGCTTCGAAGAACAGCGTACTACCGGGCATGGGCATACCAAAAAAACTACTTGAACCGTGATGTTCAATTAATTTCTGCGCCAATTGAGAATCATCACCACGCAATCCAATGGCGCCCAACGCACGCGCAGCATCCAGTCGCCGCTCAGACAGGTCCACTAGAACCACATCCGTGAGACCTCGATAAGTCAGAATCTGTAACATGGACAGACCAATGGGGCCCGCGCCGAAGATGACCGCCTTGTCCGTAGCGCTTGCCTTAACCCTGTTAGCCCCGTGCTGAGCAACCGCCAGCGGTTCCACAAGCGCGCCGTATTCGTCGGGAAAATCCTTCGGCAACACCACAGTGCTTCCAGGATCGGAGGCGGCGTTACGCACCAGTAGATAGGGAGAGAAGCCGCCCTCCGTGCCACCATTGCCAATATTGTTGCCGTTACTCATGGGCTGCACCACCACACGTTCCCCGGCCTTTACATGTGTAACGTTAGCACCAGCCTCACTCACCACACCCCACAATTCATGGCCCACTGGCATGGGAGTATCCGGGCCAGTCAATCCGCCCATGGCCAGATAGCCAAGATCAGAACCGCAAATGCCACATTCTCTAACCTGAACCACCACGTCGTCAGGCCCGCATAGCGGCTGTGGGGCTGTACCAAGTCGTAAGTCATCCACACCGTGGATTCGAGCCTGGGGAATCGCTGTCATTTTCAGTTCCAGTAAAAGAAGAAGTGCCTCTTGTGACCATAGGACCGACCCTCGCCAGGGTCAACCACCACGGCCATATTATTGAACCGACCCCCGGCATTTCTGGTGAGAACTGGTTCGCGCACCCAAGCACTGACACACTGGCACAATAAACAAGGAGCCAAATGAAATGCCCGTCAACAATTCAGATCTGGAAGTCGACTGGCTGGTGGCAGGTGCCGGGGCTGCGGGCATGACTGGCGCTGTTGTTGCCAATCAGTTGGGCGGGTCGGTACTGGTAGTTGAGAAAGAATCTGTCTACGGCGGTACCACTGCAAAATCAGGCGGGGTGGCCTGGATCCCTGCAAATCATCGCCAGGCAGAGGTTCATGTAAAGGATACTACCGAAGAAGGCTATGCGTATCTCAAAGCGCTGATCGGTGACAGCGTGAGCGATGCTCGCATCCGGGCCTATGCAGAGCGGGCGAAAGAGATGTTGCAGTTCATGATGCAACACAGCCATGTCCAGTATTCTGCGCTGCCAAAATACATGGACTACTACGAACATCTCAAAGGGTACAAAGTGGGCGGGCGATCGATGGACAACACTCCCATCAACCTCCGCCGACTGGGCTCTGATGCGGCAAGCATCAGGCTGGGCCACTACGATGGTATAATGCCGTTCAATGTAACCGTCGAGGAAGGCCAGCGCCTGCAGGAAATGGACGCTGGCGCCTATCTGCTTGGCATGCGCCTGCTATTGCGTTTCCTATTAGACATTCCCGCTCGGTTCAAGCACAAACGTGATGACCGACTTACCCTTGGGCCTGCGCTGGTCGCTCGATTGCGTCTATCACTGCAGGACAGAGATATCCCGCTGTGGCTGGACTCTCCGATTCAGGAACTCTTACTAGACAAGGGGCGAGTCTGCGGAGCGCTAGTGCAACGTGCCGGCACCACCACACGCGTTAGTGCACGGCATGGCGTGCTCTTGGCCACGGGCGGCTTTTCTCACAACGCGGAAATGCGCAGACAGTATCAGCAGGCACCCATTGGTAATGAGTGGACCTCTGCAGCGCCAGGAGCGACAGGTGATGCGGTCGTACTGGGGCAAAAAATTGGCGCGGCCCTGGGCTTCATGGAATGTGCCTGGTGGTCTCCCACTTACACCATCCCGGATGGACGAGTGCTGGCACTAATCGCTGGCAAATCCAATCCCGGCTCTATCATGGTCAATCGCCTGGGTAAACGCTTTGCTAATGAAGCTCAGCCGTACGAGGACCTGGTTAAAGCGCAATACATCAGTGATGCCAAAGGTGAACAGACTATTCCCTGTTACCTGGTATTTGACGCTATTTATCGCAAAAAATACGCTGTCGGACACATCAAGCCAGGAAAAGTGGAAGATGATAAAAAGCTTGATCCAGCTAACTTCGAAACCGGACTGCTCACCAAAGCGGATAGTTTGGAAGAACTCGCGCGCAAGTTGGAGATTAATCCAGGCGTGCTACAGGACACTGTTAAACAGTTTAATCACCATGCCCTCCATGGTGAGGACCCCCTCTTTGACCGCGGCGTAAGCGAGCATGATCGATACTATGCAGACAAATCGGTCAAGCCCAATCCATCCCTGGGGCCACTGGACACGGCTCCTTACTACGCCCTGCGCTGCGACCCGGGCGACTTAGATACCAAAGGGGGATTGCAGTGCGATGAACTGGCGCGCGTTATCAATACTGAAGGTGCTGTCATCAAGGGCCTGTATGCTGCCGGCAATGCCAGCGCGGCTGCCATGGGCAATACCTATCCCGGCGCAGGCGCGACCATCGGCTCAGCCATGACGTTTGCGTATATAGCGGCGCAAAATGCCTTCGCTACCGACTCCATTTCAGAGGAATAGGCATGGAGACGCACAAATACGCTTTTCTCAAAGAGGGCCACTACGCCAGAGGGTGGCACGTTGTCCTTTTTTCCCAAGAGTTGAAAATAGGTGAAGTTAAGAAGCTGCACTATTTTGACCATGACTTTGTCGCCTACCGCGGGGAATCCGGCCGCGCTGCGATCCTTGATGCCCACTGCCCTCATCTAGGCGCGTCCCTTGCCAGTGGTGAGGGACGCGTGCTGGGCGACAATATCGCCTGCCCGTTTCACGGCTGGACCTTCGACCCCACTGGCCAGTGTGTCGATATTCCCTATGCCAAATCCATCCCCCAAAAAGCAGCGCATGCCCTAAAGGGATGGCCGGTGTTAGAACAAAACGGTTTTATCGCTCTTTGGTACGACCGCCAAGAGAGTGAGCCTGAACTCTATTTACCCGACATTCCCCAGTGGGGGCCCGACGACTGGGGCGACTGGGTGTTTTATCGTTCGCGGATTCGGGCCCAGCCCTGTGACATCATCGAAAACATCGTCGACATCGCGCATTTCCCACACGTGCACGGTGGCTTTGTGAAGTCATGGGAAAATCGCTTTGACGGACGCAGCGTAACGCAACTGTCAACAATCAAACAGGACCCAGACGCCAACATAATTATCCCGGAGGGTGTGATCCTGGACGTTAAGGCAGCGGGCAGTGAGGCGGGTGACGACGCAGATGCCTGGGGTGACGCTACTTACCATGGGCCGTCCATCATGTACTACTATACCGAGTCGAAAAGTCCGGATATCAGTTTCAGAAGTTGGTGGGTAAACTGCCACACGCCTGTTAACGCCACTGAGGTGGATTTGTGTTCAGCGGTTATGGTCAGCGGTTTGAATGATGAGCCCCTGCCGGAGGAGTTTGCGCAGTTGTATCCACAAATGGCGCACGTGGCTTTTGGCCAGGACGTAGAGATTTGGAAAGACAAAGTGTACCGGGAAGACCCTATTTTGTGTGATGGCGACGGTCCCATCAATAAACTGCGGAGCTGGTACGAGCAGTTTTATCTACCAAAGTAAAAATCAGGGATAAAAAAAAGCCCGCCCTGTAAACAAAGCGGGCTTTTCCCTGTAGCGAGATTTAGACCGCTACAATGTTTTCAGCCTGAGGACCTTTCTGACCCTGAGTAACAGTAAACTCAACTTTCTGGCCTTCAGCCAGTGTTTTAAAACCTGAGCCAGAGATAGCGCTAAAGTGTGCGAAGACATCCGGTCCAGATTCTTGCTCGATAAAGCCGAAGCCCTTAGTTTCGTTGAACCACTTAACAGTTCCAGTAACAGTAGACATAGATCTTTCCTATATTTT
>TARA_R110002072_G_scaffold15856_5_pt1 | contig 22592 bp, 18 predicted proteins | sample TARA_R110002072 | Tara Oceans TARA_R110002072 (sample SAMEA4397118) | marine metagenome | biome: Polar Biome; feature: [SRF] surface water layer (ENVO:00010504); material: water (ENVO:00002006), including particulate matter (ENVO:01000060) such as... | depth 5 m | reverse complement strand
GCCCGCCGCCTATCTCCCCTTTCTGCTGCCGCAAAGGACCCCTGTTTTCGAACAGGTCCGGATCCAGCAGCGGGTGATCATCCGGATCGCCCCGCGACCCGGCCCCGTGCGCCAGAACCTGACGACCACGCTGCCGCCGCGCAGTTCGCAACCGCGCTATCTGGAGCGGCCGATCGGCGATTGCCTGCCGGTACAGAGCATCGCCGGTGTCCACGCCGAAGGCAGCAACCGCCTGCTGCTGTTCCTGCGCGACCGGCGGCTGATTTCCGCCACGCTGGAAAAATCCTGTTCGGCGCGCGACTTCTACTCCGGCTTCTACATGGAGAACAACCGGGACGGACAGCTTTGCATCGATCGCGACCAGTTGCACGCGCGCAACGGGGCGAAATGCGAAGTGGCGCGGTTGCGGCAATTGGTCCGGGTGGCTGAATAGTCACCATCGAGTGCCATTTCCTCGGGATTTCTTGACTTTCGCGAGGTTTCCGGCGATGGGCGCGGCGCTCGTGCTGCATTCGTGGCCGCAGCGCTGATACTCCTATCCATTATCGGACCACGCGAAACCGCATGACATTTGCCGACCTCGGCCTCTCCCCGACCCTGCTCAAAGCGGTGGAATCCGCGGGCTATACCGTGCCCACCGACATTCAGGCGCAGGCGATTCCGCCGATCCTGATGATGAAGGACATCGTCGGTATCGCCCAGACCGGCACCGGAAAGACCGCCAGTTTCGTCCTGCCGATGATCGACATCATGGCCAGCGGCCGGCGCCGCGCGCTGATGCCGCGTTCGCTGATTCTCGCGCCGACGCGCGAACTCGCCGCGCAGGTCGCCGAGAATTTCGAGAAATACGGCAAGAATCACGATCTCAAGCTCGCGCTGCTGATCGGCGGGGTGCAGATGGGCGACCAGATCAAGGCGCTTAACGAGGGCGTCGACGTGCTGATCGCGACTCCGGGCCGGCTGATGGACCTGTTCGAGCGTGGCAAGATCCTGCTCAACGGCTGCGAACTGCTCGTCATCGACGAGGCCGACCGGATGCTCGACATGGGGTTCATCCCCGATATCGAATTCATCTGTTCGAAACTGCCCGAACAGCGCCAGACCATGCTGTTCTCGGCGACCATGCCGCCGCCGATCGAGAAGCTCTCGAAAAAGTTCATGAACAATCCAAAGCGGATCGAGGTCAGCCGCGCGGCGTCCACCAACAAGGACATCACCGCCTTCAAAATTCAGGTGTCGGCGCGCAAAAAGCGCGAGACGCTCGAATGGCTGCTGCGCAACGATCATGTCGAGACCGCGATCGTGTTCTCGAACCGCAAGACGACGGTGCGCGAACTCAACAAGCACCTGCAGCGCGAGGGTTTCTCCAGCGGCGAAATCCACGGCGATATCGACCAGTCGACCCGGATCCAGGAACTCGACCGCTTCAAGTCGGGCGATATCAACATCCTCGTCGCCAGCGACGTCGCGGCGCGCGGGCTCGACATCAAGGGTGTCAGCCACATCTTCAACTACGACACGCCCTGGCACCCGGACGATTACGTCCACCGCATCGGCCGCACCGGCCGGGCGGGCGCCAAGGGCCGGGCCTTCACCTTCGTCACCGACGATGATGCCGAAGCGATCGACAATGTCGAAAAGCTGACCGGTCACAAGATCCCGGTGTTCGGCAAGGACGATGTCCGCGTCGAGCTCAAGGGCGGTGCGCCCAAGCAGAGCGCCGACAAGCCGGCGGCGGAAAAGCCTGCCGATGACCAGGCGGTCGACCGCAAGCCTGCCGAGGACCGACCCGCCGACAAGAAGCCCCGCCGGGCGCGCAAGCCGCGCGGCGAAGCCGATCGCAGCCGTGAGCAAGCGCCGCAGGATGCCGCTGTAGTCGAAGAAGCGGCGCCCGAGCCCGAGCGGGTCGAAACCCGCGAGGACCGTCCGGCCAAGCCGCCGCGCCGCGAACGTGCATCCAGAGCGCCCAAGGCCGAAGCCGAACCCGCAGCGAAGTCCGCACCGCGCGCGCGCCGCGACGAACCGGCCGGCGATGGCGAATGGAACGGTCCGCGTCCCGATTTCCTCGGGGTCGGATTTCGCTGAGCGCCCGACGCCCGGCGGCGAGCGACCGGTGCGCTAAGCGCTAGCGCGCTTACTCGGCCAGCTTGACGAAGCTGTCGAGCACCCGCTTGGTGCCCGCCTTCTCGAAACCGATCTCCAGCTTGTTGCCGTCCTGCCCGGCGACCGTTCCGTAGCCGAACTTGTCGTGAAAGACGCGCGCGCCGATGGCGATGTCGCTGCGCGGCTTGGTGGCGAAACTCGCGGCGCTGCGCTTGTTCTCCGCGATCCTGACCGGCTTGCTGTCGTAACCGGTGGCCAGCGCACGCTGCCAGCCCGGACCGCGCGTCGCCGACTTGTCGGGCCGGGCGGTCGAGACATGCGCGAAGGGATCGTCCTGCTCGCTCCAGTTCGCGCGCCATAGGGAGGCGCCGCCGGTGAGCGTGGTCTCCTGCTCAACGTGTTCGCTGGGCAGTTCCTCGATGAAGCGGCTGGGGATGGAACTGGTCCACTGGCCGTAGATCCGCCGGTTCGCGGCATGGAGGATGGTGCAGCGACGCTTGGCGCGGGTGATCGCGACATAGGCGAGGCGGCGCTCCTCCTCGAGGCTGGCTAGTCCGCCCTCGTCGAGCGAGCGCTGGCTCGGGAACACCCCTTCCTCCCAGCCGGGCAGGAAGACATGGTCGAACTCGAGCCCCTTGGCCGCGTGCATGGTCATGATGGTGACCTTCTCGCCCTGATCGCGCGCATCGTTCTCCATCACCAGGCTGACATGCTCAAGAAAATCGGTGAGCGTGTCGTAATCCTCCATCGCCCGCGCGAGCTCGGAGAGGTTCTCGAGCCGCCCCGCGCTTTCGGGGCCGCGATCCTTCTGCAGCATGTCCTCGTAGCCGCTTTCGGTCACGACCCGCCGCAGCAGGTTGGCAGGGGATTCCTGCTCGGCGGCCTCGCGCCAGAGCACGAATTGCTGGAGCAGAGCCTTGAGCGTGTTGCGCGCGCGGCCCGGCAGTTCGTCGCTGTCGCACAGATCGATCGAGGCTGCTGCCAGCGGCATGCCCGTGCGTTTCGCATGGCGCCGCATGGCGTCGAGCGTCTTGGCACCGAGCCCGCGCTTGGGCTGGTTGTAGATGCGTTCGAAAGCGAGATCGTCGGCCGGTTGCTCGATCACCCGCAGATAGGCGAGCGCGTCGCGGATCTCGGCGCGTTCGTAGAAGCGAAAACCACCGATGATGCGATAGTTCAGCCCGATCTGTATGAAGCGGTCCTCGAATTCGCGCGTCTGGTATTGCGCGCGCACCAGGATCGCCACCTCGTCGAGCGAGGCGCCCTCGCGCTCGAGTCGCTCGATATCCTCGCCCAGCCGGCGCGCTTCCTCCGGCCCGTCCCAGACCCCGATCGCCTTGATCGTGTCGCCCGCGGGCAGGTCGGTCCACAGCGTCTTGCCGAGCCGCTGGCTGTTGGCGTCTATCAGACCCGATGCAGCCGCGAGGATCTGCGGGGTGGAGCGGTAATTCTGCTCCAGCTTGATCACCGCCGCGCCGGGGAAATCCTTCTCGAACTTGAGGATGTTGGCCACCTCGGCACCGCGCCACGAGTAAATCGACTGGTCGTCGTCGCCCACCACGCAGATGTTGCGGCGCTCCTGCGCGAGCAGCCGCAGCCACAGATACTGGACCTGGTTGGTGTCCTGATATTCGTCCACCAGGATGTATTTGAACCGGCGCTGGTACTGCTCGAGCACGTCGCGGTGGCGGCGCAAGATGTTGAGCATGTGCAGCAGCAGATCGCCGAAATCGCAGGCGTTGAGCGTCCTCAGCCGCTCCTGGTAGAGCGCATAGAACTCCTGTCCGCGGCCATTGGCATAGGCTTCGTTCTCGACCGCATCGAGATCGCCGGGATTGAGCCCGCGGTTCTTCCAGCGGTCGAGCAGGCTGGCGAGTTGCCGCGGCGGCCAGCGCTTCTCGTCGAGCTCGGCCTCGCGGATCAGCTGCTTGAGCAGGCGCAGCTGATCATCGGTGTCGATGATGGTGTAATTGCTCTGCAGCCCCACCAGCTCGGCATGGCGGCGCAGCATCTTGGCGCCGATCGAGTGGAAGGTGCCGAGCCAGGGCATGCCTTCGACCGCATCGCCGATGTGCCGTCCGACCCGTTCGCGCATCTCGCGCGCGGCCTTGTTGGTGAAGGTGACGCAGAGAATCTCGCTCGGCCAGGCGCGGCGCGTGGCGATGAGATGCGCCAACCGTGCAGTGAGTGCGGCGGTCTTGCCGGTCCCCGCGCCCGCCAGCATCAGCACCGGGCCTTCGGTGGTAAGCACCGCATCCTTCTGCGGACCGTTGAGGTTTTTCGCATAGGCGGGCAGCGCACCCGGACCGGAGGGCGGGGGAGAGTTTTCGAGCGAAGTCATGATCATGCGAACAGTTAGGGAACGGCGGCAGGCTAGGCAAGAGCAACGGAACCCACGCGGCAATGCTGCGTAGAGAAGGGGACGGCAATTGTAATCGGAGACGAAACATGCGTAATCTCATCCTCGCCGGTGCCGCAGCGCTGGCATTCTCAGCAGCTCCCGCTTTGGCGCAGACTACGACACAGGACATGGATGCTGGAGCATACAATATGACTCCCGCCCAGCAACAAATGTTCATGAACTGGGAAGACGACCAGCGGATCGCCTACACGCGCTGGCCCATCGAAGTTCAGGAATACTACTGGACCTTGAACGATGACCAGATGCGCGGCTGGTGGGTACTCAATGACGAGCAGCGTATGCGCATCGCCGGTATGCAGCCGCAGCAGCGTGCCGCCGCCTGGACGTCGATCATGAACCAGATGAGCGGAGCGACGCCGATGCCCGCGACGCAGAGCGCCACCGCTGGAACCGCTCCGGCCTCGCGGGCAGCGAACACGATGGCGGGGAATATCCAGTTCCGAAGCACTGCGGTCGTTCAAAACACTCCCGGCGATCAGGGACCTCCCACCGGTGAAGTGCCGATCTGCTCGCCGAACGAGCAGGACAATTGCATCAATGCCTGGGAAGCCGGAAGGCGAGGCCCCGGGGTCGCCAAGCCGTTGGGCTATTGGCCGGGTGAAACCGACGACCAGATGTAACCCATTCAAAGGCTTAGTAGAGGGCGGTGCCGCGAAAGCGGTGCCGCCCTTTTCTTTTGCTTCGCAGCAGCGCATTCCGATATGCCGCACAGGAGGAGAATGATCATGCTGACCGGAGGATGCCACTGCGGAGCGATCCGTTACGAGATTTCCGGTGCGCCGCTTAATCATGCGCTGTGTCATTGCGTCGATTGCCGCCGCGCCTCGGGCGCGCCGATGGTGGGTTGGGCGATGATGACATAGGAACAACTGGCGGTGTCGGGCGAGCCATCGACCTATGCTTCATCGGAGCATGCCCGCCGCCATTTCTGCATCCAGTGCGGAACGGGTCTGTTCTACACCAATGACGCAATGCTGCCCGGGCTGGTCGATGTGCAGAGCGCCACGCTCGACGAGCCGGACGAACTGCCTGCGCAAACGCATATCCAGACCGCAGAGCGGCTGGGATGGATGGCGCAAGCGCACCGTCTGCCCGAATTCGAGCGCTATCCGCCGCAGGAATGAGCTAGCTGGCGAGCCGCAGGAAGGTCAGCTTGGCCTTGCCGACGCGGCGTTCCGCTTCAATCTCGAGCTGCTTGATCGATACGATTTCGTTCACGCCGGTCTCGAGCACGATCCAACTCGAGGCGTCGAACCAGCCGTAGCGCATCATCCGGTCGAGCGCGACCTGGCCCGCGCCGGTGCCATAGGGCGGATCGAGCAGGATGAGGTCGTGTGCCGAACGGGCAGCGCCCAGCGCCATGACCGAACCAGCCTGGACGCTGGTCCGATCGCGCGCATCGAAGGCTGCGATATTGGCGCGGATCGCCTTGAGCGCCTCGGGCTCCTGTTCGACGAACAGGCAATGCGCCGCGCCGCGCGACAGCGCTTCCATGCCGAGCGCGCCGGATCCTGCAAAGAGATCGGCCACCGAAAGCCCCTCGAAGCTCCCGAGCCGGCTGGTGAGCATGTTGAACAGCGTCTCGCGCGTGCGATCGGCGGTCGGCCGGGTGGTCTCGCCCTTGGGAGACACCAGCTTGCGTCCGCGCCAGTCGCCGGCGACGATCCTCATGATTTCGGCCTCATGCCTGCGGCTTCGCTTTCTTGGGTTTGGGCAAGGTGCCCATGAAGCGTTCGACATCGGCGTGGCGAATCTGGACCGCCTGGCCGCGCGGGAGATCTGCAAGGTCGAAGGGGCCGTAGCCAGTGCGCAGCAGCCGGCTCACCTCGAGCCCGAGATGTTCGAGCACGCGGCGCACTTCGCGGTTCTTGCCCTCGGTCAGCGTCAGCACGATCCAGCGGTTGCGACCCGAGCCGCGCTCGAGATCGGCTTCGATGCTGCCATAGCGCATCCCGTCGATTTCGACGCCGTGCGACAGATCGTCGAGCTGGGCCTGGGTGATGTCGCCGAAGGCGCGCGCGCGGTAGGTGCGCGGGATGCCCGACGACGGCAGTTCCATCGCCCGCTTGAGCTCGCCGTCATTGGTGAGCAGCAGCAGGCCCTCGGTGGTGAAATCGAGCCGCCCCACCGGCATCAGCCGCGGTGTGCCCTTGGGCAGCGCGTTGCGCAGCGCGTCGTAGATCGTCGGACGGCCTGCGGGGTCGCGCTCGGCGGTGATCAGGCCAGAGGGCTTGTGAAAGGCGTAGAGCCTTGCTTCCTCGGCCCTGCCGACGGGCTTGCCGTCGACGGTGACGCCGCGCAGGTTGAGCAGCTTGACTGCGGGGGTGTCGAGCACCTTGCCCTCGATCGCGACCCGGCCATCGGCGATCATGCGTTCGATCTCGCGCCGGCTGGCCACGCCGGCGCGTGCGAGCAGCTTGGCGATCCGGTCGCCGGCTTCGGGTAGTCTTTCGGCCATCTGCGCGCCGCTACGCGGTCACTCGGCGGCGCGCAAGGCTTCCGCCACCGTCTCGTGATAGCGCGCGATCCCGCCTTCGAGCGATCCCAGCATCAATTCGGGCACCGCGCCGGTCGCCAGCCCCTGCTGCCCAAGCTCGGCGGCGCGGAAATCCTCGCTGGCAAAGACGCCCCCATCGAGCAGTGCCCAGCTGCGCTCCCAATGGTCGCGCGCCTTGTCGCCAGAAGGACCGGGGGCGGGCTCTTCGGGAATGAGCATGAAGTCTTCGACCAGCGTGAGGTCGTGCGTCTGCGGCATCATGACCATCACGTTGAGATAGTCCGGGCTGGGGATGATCAAGGCACCGGGGACCAGCTGATAGGCGAAGGTGACGACGCGGCGCAGCGCGGCCATATCGGTGAGATCGACGCTCTCCATGTCCTCCAGCCGTCCGACCGCCGAGCGGTGGTGCGGGCCGATCAGATCGCCCGAGGTGACGCCGTCCTTGAAGAACGGCCCGATGGTTTTCGCATGGAGCCGGGTGACGTGATAGCTTTCGAGGAAGGCATCCATGATCAGCTTCCAGTTCGCCTTGACCGTGTGGGTCCTGCGCCGGAACAGCACGTGGTTCGCGGTGCCGAAAGCATCCATATCCTCGCCGATTTGGCGAACGTGGCCGAAATCCGCGCCCTCGGCCGGAGCGAACCAGATCAGCCCGCCGCTTTCGCAGCTGGGCAGTTCGATCAGGCCCTGCGCATCCTTGTCGAGTCCAGGGAACGTGTCGGGGCGGGGCAGGGCGAGCAGGCGACCGTCCACGGAATAAGTCCAGGCATGATAGGGGCACACCAGCTTCTTGGTGCAGCGCACCTCGTCGCCCTCGACCAGCCGCGTGCCGCGGTGGCGGCAGACATTGAGGAACACATGGACCTGCCCTTGCGCGTCACGCGTGATCAGCAGCGGGCGTCCGGTGGCGTCGTGAGGCAACGCCATCCCGGGCTCGGGCAGCAGCGCGCTGGGGCAGAGGATCTGCGGCATAAGGTCGTAAAGCGCGGCCTTCTCGCGCGCGAAATGCGCCGGATCGGTGTAGACGCTCGCGGGAACCCGCGTTACCGGCTGCTCGGGCGCCCTGCCGCCCTCGGCGACCTCGCGCGCCAGCGCGAGCTGCCCTTGCGTGGGACGGTGGTGGGGAGCCAGTGTGGTGGGAACGCCCATGCGTCCTGTTCCTTTTCCTGCAATCCACCTAGTGTCGCAAAAAATTCCAATAACCGAAAGGGTCCAGACGAATGGCAGCAGTTGCCGAGACGGTGAAGCCTTCGAGCTGGAGTGTCCTGAAACTCGCACTGAGGAACCGCAAGACGGGCTACATGGCCTTGTTCGGCTTCGCCAGCGGCCTGCCCTTCGCGCTGTTCCTCGGCACGCTCTACGCCTGGCTGAGCGAGGCGGAGGTCGATCTCGAGACGATGGGTGTCTTCTCGCTGATCGGGCTGGCCTATGCCTTCCAGTTCCTGTGGTCTCCGCTGGTCGACCGGCTCGACATTGCCGGTCTGCGCCGCCTGGGCAAGCGCAAGCAATGGATCGCGCCGATGCAATTGCTGCTCGGGATCATTCTCGTCACCTTGTCGCTACTCGACCCCAAAAGCCAGCTGGGCTGGTTCAGCCTGCTCGCCGGGATCGGTGCCTTCGCCAGCGCGACGCAGGATATCGTCATCAACGCCTGGCGCATCGACATAGCCGACGACGAGGCGACGATCGATATCCTTTCCACGGTCACCCAGATGGGCTTTCGCCTCGCCGCGCTGGTCGGCGGCGCGCTGGGGCTGATTATCGCCGAACGGATCGGCTGGCCGCAGACCTATGTCGTGATGGGCGTGATCATGCTGGGTATCGGCATCGCCGGGCTGTTCGCGCCCGACGCCGATGTCGACAAGGCCGCGGCAACCACGATGAACGAGGAAAAGACCGCCGAACTCTACGAGGTCGGCGAGATCGAGCCGCGGGTTCGGAACTGGGCGCTGCTGGCGGTCGGACTGCTGTGGGGCTGGGCGATCGTCACGGTGCTGATCTTCATGGTCCGCTCGCTCACTGCGCTGCCGGAAGACCGGCCCGATCCGACGCTCTTCACCGCGACCTACGGCCCGCTGATCATCGCCGCGACAATCATCGTCCCTGCCTTCATCGCCGCCTGGCTGGTCAAGCTCAACCGTGATGGCAAGCATGTCATCAAGGAGGGACGCACCGCGCTGAAATCGGACGGCCTGATCCTCGACCAGCTCTACCGGGCGCTACTGCTGCCGCTGGTCGAATTCGTCGGCCGCATGGGCTGGTCGCTGGTGCTCGTGTTCGCGCTGGTGCTGACCTACCGGATCACCGACGCGATCTGGGGCACTTTCGCCTATCCCTTCTATCTCGGCGAGCTGGAATACACGCTCGACGAGGTCGCAGTGGCGTCCAAATTCTTCGGTGTCGGCGCGATCCTGCTCGGCCTCGCGCTGGGCGGCTGGATGATCACTGCATTCGGGCGGATGTTCACGCTGACGCTGGGCGCGTTCCTCGCGGCGGCCACCAACCTGCTCTATGCCGATCTGGCGCTGGGCGGGGCGAACATGCAGGCCGTCAGCGATTTCACCGGCTTCACCTGGGCGGTTCTGCAGTTCCCTGGCGGAAGCGAGCGGCTGGCGCGGCTGATGATCACCATCGGGGGCGAGAACCTCGCGATCGGCATCGCGGGGGCTGCCTATATCGCCTGGCTCTCGTCGATCGTCGCCAAGGGCTATTCGGCGGTGCAATATGCGCTGCTGGCCTCGCTCACGCTGCTGGTGGGCACACTGGGGCGCGGTGCGCTGGGCCAGATGATCGAGGAGCGCGGCTATTACGACGTTTTCATCTTCACCATGCTGATCGGCATGGTGGCGGTGGTGCTGTGCATCCTCGAATGGATGCGCGAGCACCGGGCCGGGCGTAAGTCCGGCGTCATCGCTCCCGATCCCGCGCCGAGGGTGGCGAGGAGCCAGTGAACCGAACGCCTCGCCAGTCGCTTACTCGGGTATAGTCCCGTTGAGCCGCAGCACCTCGCCGGCGAGGTAGAGGGAGCCCGAGACCAGCACCGGCAGACCGTCGTGCGGCAGGGCGGCGAGTGCGGTGGGAACATCCGGCGCCGCGCCCGCGTCCGCCCCGAAAGCGCTGGCGGGGTGGCAATCGTGCCCCGGAACGGGGACCACGGTGAGGCTCGCGATCGAGCCCGCCAGCGGCCCGGTAAGCGCGCGCGGGTCCTTGGCATCGAGCATCCCGACGATCAGATGCAGCCGCTGGCCGGTAAAATGCCGGCCCAACGCTTCGCCCGCGCTCGGGTTGTGCCCGCCGTCGAGCCAGATCGGGCGGTCCGCAAATCCCGCGCTCCGTAGGGCACCGGGTGCGAGACGCTGCAGGCGTGCGGGCCAATCGGCCGCGCGGATTCCTTCGGCCATCGCAGTGCGTGAAACTGTGATGAAATCCTGATGGCGGAGCGTGGCCACCGCCAGCGCCGCGTTCTCCGCCTGATGCGCTCCGGGAAGGGTGGGAAGCGGCAAGACAAGTTCGCCGTGACGGTCGGCATAGTGCAGGCCGATGCCGGAGGTACTTGAATGCCAATCGCCTCCACGCATCGCCAAGAGCGCCCCGGCGGCTAGCGCCGCACGCTCGATCTCGGCCTGTGCCTCGGTGGGATAGGACAGCGTCACCAGCGACGCCCCCGGCTTGACGATCCCGGCCTTCTCGAAAGCGATGCGGGCCAGGGGCACTTGCGGCGCCCCCTCCTCGGGAGCGAGCAGGAAGCGTTCGTGATCGATCCCCAGCGCGGCGATCGCGCAGGCGGCGGGCGCCTCGATCACATTGGTCGCATCGAAGCGTCCGCCGAGGCCGACCTCCACCACGCAGGCATCCGCGGGTACCCGCGCGAATTCCGTAAAAGCGGCGGCGATGGTGACTTCGAAGAAGCTCGGCGCGAGATCGTGGCCGGCATCGAGCACCTCTTCGAGCAGCGCCGCGAGCCGCTCGTCCGAGATCAACTCGCCCGCGACGCGGATGCGTTCATTGTAGCGCACCAGATGCGGACTGGTGGTCGTGTGCACCCGCTTGCCATCGGCTTCGAGCATGGCGCGCAGGAAGGCGCACGTGCTGCCCTTGCCATTGGTCCCCGCGACATGAAGCACCGGCGGCAGGCGCTTGTGCGGATCGCCCAGCCGGTCAAGCAGCGCGCGGATCGTCCCGAGCCCGAGACGCCCCTGCGGGACGCTCAGCGCCGCGAGCCGGTCGAGCTGCGCCTGGACGACAGGATCGGAAGAGGTGGCGAAGTCCTTCACGACCTCATCCCATGCCACTGGCGATTACGCCGCGACCTTGGGCTGCAGATAGTCGAGCACCGTGGCCAGCCTGTTTTTTAGCTCGTGGCGGTGGACGACCATGTCGACCATGCCGTGCTTGTGCAGATACTCGGCACGCTGGAAGCCGTCGGGGAGCTGTTCGCGAATCGTGTCCTGGATCACCCGCTGGCCGGCGAAACCGATCAGCGCACCCGGTTCGGCGATGTGGATATCGCCGAGCATGGCGTAGCTGGCGGTAACGCCGCCGGTGGTGGGATCGGTCAGCACGACGATATAGGGCAGGCCCGCTTCCTTGAGGCGGCGGGTCATCACCGTGGCCTTGGGCATCTGCATCAGACTCAGAATCCCCTCCTGCATCCGCGCGCCGCCCGCTGCGGTGACGACGATATAGGGGCAGCGCCGGGTCAGCGCGCGCTCGGCGCCCTGGCAGAAGGCGGTGCCCACCGCCATGCCCATGCTGCCGCCCATGAAGCCGAAATCCTGCACCCCGACCACCGCCGGGCGGTCCTCGATCGTGCCCGAACCCACCGTGAAGGCATCGCGGTGCGGGTTCTTGGCGCGCGCCTGCTTGAGGCGGTCGGTGTATTTTTTGGTATCGCGGAACTTGAGCGGATCCTCGCGCACCTCGGGCTGGGGCAGGACGTCGTAGCCCTCATCGAGCAATTGGCGCAGCCGCTCGTCGGCACCGATCCGGCCGTGATGCTCGCAGCGCGGGCAGACGTGAAGGTTCTCGGCATATTCCTGTGCGAAGACCATCTGCTGGCATCCCGGGCATTTGACCCAGAGATCCTTCTCGGTCGCGCGCTTGGGAAGGAAGGCGAGCGAATTGCGGACGCGGTTGAACCAGTTCATGCAGAGGGCCTTAGCGTCAAAAATCTGTCATTGCGAGCCGAAGGGTGGATGGTCATGGGTTCTACGCATCCGCCCCTTCCAAGCCTCGTCGTTGCGAGGAGCCCGCAGGGCGACGCGGCAATCCATGGACCGCCCTTGCAACCCGCGCGCCGCCTGCATTGCCGTTCCCTGGATTGCCCCGCGTCCCGACGGACGCTCGCAATGACGGTACAGAGGCTAACGCGCCGAGTGGACCGCGTCAGCAAGCGAACGAGTGAGTGCCTGCAGATGCTTCGGCGCGTCCGGTCCGTGCTCTGCGACCAGTTCGACCAGTGCCGAGCCGACCACCACGCCATCCGCCACTCGTGCGATTTCAGCGGCTTGCTCGGATGTCCTCACACCGAATCCCACCGCGACGGGGATATCGGTGGAACGCTTGATTCGCGCGACGTTGTCCTCGATCGATCCGCTCGCCGCCTGCTGCATGCCGGTGATCCCCGCCACCGCGACGTAATAGAGGAAGCCTTCGCTCCCCTCGATCACTGCGGGCAGCCGCGCGGCATCGGTGGTGGGGGTGCCGAGGCGAATCGGCGCGATCCCGGCGGCGCGAAGCTGCGGGCCAAGCGCATCGTCCTCTTCGGGCGGAATATCGACGCAGATCACCCCATCGACGCCGGCCTTCTTCGCCGCATCGGCAAACCATTCAGGACCTCGCCGGATCATCGGATTGGCATAGCCCATCAGAACGAGCGGCACCTCCGGATGGCGCTGGCGAAAGCCCGTGGCGATGGCGAACACGTCGGCGGTGGTCGTGCCTGCCTTGAGCGAGCGAATGTTCGCGTTCTGGATCGCGGGGCCATCGGCCATCGGATCGGTGAAGGGCATCCCCAGCTCGATCACATCGGCGCCGCCCGCGACCAGCGCATCGAGATTGGCCGCGGTGTCGCCATCGCCTGCGGTGAGGAAGCAGAGGAGCGCTGGGTGAGGGGCGGAGAAGGCGGAGGAGAGGCGATCAGTCATTGAGGGGGCAGACACTCTTGGTCAAAATTCCGTTACCGTCATTCCCGCCAAGGCGGGGATCCCGCTTGCTTTGACCGGGCCAGAAGGAAGCTGGATCCCGGATCAAGTCCGGGATGACGAGGGATGCAGAAGTGGTCACTGGATGCACGCTCCCACCATTCCACCAACTTCGTCATTGCGAGCCGAAGGCGAAGCAATCCAACGCCCGCCGTAGCCACCAAGTCTGACGCCGGACCATGGATTGCCGCGTCCCCCTTCGGGCTCCTCGCAATGACGAGAGGCGAGGGCGAACACTAGATTTCCACTCCCAGCTTATCGGCCACGGTGAAAATGTCCTTGTCCCCGCGCCCGCACAGGTTGGCGAGGATGATTGCGTCGCGGTCCATCTCTTTCGCTCGCTTCTGTACTGCGGCGATGGCGTGGGCAGGCTCGAGTGCGGGGATGATCCCCTCGGTGCGGCACAGCAGCTGAAACGCCTCCAGCGCCTCGTCGTCGGTGACCGCGGTGTATTCGACGCGGCCGCTGTCCTTGAGCCAGGCGTGCTCGGGGCCGATCCCGGGGTAGTCCAGACCGGCGCTGATCGAGTGACCCTCGGTGATCTGGCCGTCCTCGTCCTGCAGCAGATAGGTTTTGTTACCGTGGAGCACGCCGGGGAAGCCGCCGAGCAGGCTGGCGGCGTGTTCGCTGCCGTCGAGCCCGTGACCCGCCGCCTCGACTCCGAGCATGTTCACTTCCGGATCGTCGAGGAAGGGGTGGAACAGGCCCAGCGCGTTGGAGCCGCCGCCGATCGCCGCCACCAGCAGATCGGGCAGACGGCCGATGCGGTCCTGCATCTGCTGGCGCGCTTCCTTGCCGATGACGCTCTGAAAATCGCGGACCATCTCGGGATAGGGATGCGGGCCTGCAGCGGTGCCGATGATGTAGAAGGTGTCGTGGACATTCGCGACCCAGTCGCGCAGCCCCTCGTTCATCGCATCCTTGAGCGTGCCGCGCCCGCTGGTGACGGGCACCACTTCTGCGCCCAGCAGCTTCATTCGGAACACGTTTGGCTGCTGACGGCGGATGTCTTCCGCGCCCATGTAAATCACGCAGGGTAGGCCGAAGCGCGCGCAAACCGTAGCGGTAGCGACTCCATGCTGGCCCGCGCCCGTTTCGGCAATGATACGGGTCTTGCCCATGCGGATCGCGAGCAGGATCTGGCCGATGCAATTGTTGATCTTGTGCGCACCGGTGTGGTTGAGTTCGTCGCGTTTGAACCAGACCTGCGCGCCGCCCAGCGCCTCGGTGAGGCGCTCGGCGAAATAGAGCGGGCTGGGGCGGCCGACGTAATGTTCGAGCAGATCGTCGAACTGCGCTTTGAACGCCGGATCGGTCTGCGCCTTGCGGTATTCGCGCTCCAAATCGAGCACCAGTGGCATCAGCGTCTCGGCGACGTAGCGGCCGCCGTAATCGCCGAAGTGGCCGCGTTCGTCTGGCTGGGTGCGAAAGGAGTTGGGCTTGGTGTCCATCGGATCCCCATGGCGGTCGTGCCCGACGAAGTCGAGACAGCTTGCGTTTGTGCCTGTGCACCGCGAGTTTAGGCGCTCCGCACGGCCTCACAGAAAGCGCGGATCAGTTCGACGCTTTTCACGCCCGGCGCGGTTTCGAGCCCGCTCGAGGCATCGACCAGCGGCGCGCCGGTGATCGCGATCGCCTCGCCGACATTCTCCGGGGTCAGCCCGCCCGCGAGCGCCCAAGGCATGAAAGGCTCCCAGCCCTGCAACAGGTCCCACTGGAACGAGACGCCATTGCCGCCGGGCAGCTCCTTGGCGGGCGCGTCGAACAGCAGCAGGTCGCAGGAGTCTGCGAATTGCCGCGCGCGTTCGAGCGTCGCGGTCTCGCGCAGCCCCAGCGCGCGCCAGGTCTCGATCTTGATCGTCTTGCGCACCAGCGCCATCCATTCGGGCGTTTCGGAGCCGTGGAACTGGATCACGTCGGGCCGCAGCGCCTCGTAGCAGCGCGCGAGATAGTCCGGCTGCATCGCCACGGTCACCAGCACCAGCTTGACGCCTTCGGGCACCCGGCGCCGCAGCTTGGCGGCGTCTTCCAGCTCGACGTGGCGCGGGCTCTTCTCGTAATGGACCAGCCCGACATGGGTGGCGCCGGCATCGATGGCGGCGTCCATCGTTTCGGGCGTCGAGAGCCCGCAAATCTTGATCTGCGTGGTCATGGGTATCCTACAGTGTCGCTTCGATGTCTCTTGCCGCCGCGAGAGGGTCGGCGGCGCGGCTGATGGGGCGGCCGATCACCAGCACGCTCGCTCCGTCGTCGCGCGCCTGGCGCGGGGTCACGACGCGCTTCTGATCGCCCGCCGCGCTGCCCGCGGGGCGCAGGCCGGGCACCACGAGGAAGCCGTCCTTCCACTCGCGGTGCACGGCTGCCACCTCGCGGCCCGAGCAGACGATTCCGTCGAGCCCGGCCTCGCGCGCCAGATCGGCAAGACGCATGACATGATCGTGCGGCGAACCTGCCACCCCGGTGCGATCGAGATCGCGCTCGTCGAGACTGGTTAACATGGTCACGGCGACCACTTTGCAATTCTCGCCCGCGGCCGCCTTGGCGTCCTCCATCATCGCCCTGCCGCCGCTGGCGTGGACGGTGACAATCGCCGGTTCGAGCACGCCCACGGCCTGCATCGCGCGCGCGGCAGTGTTGGGGATGTCGTGCAGCTTGAGGTCGAGAAAGATCGGCAGGCCCAGATGCGCGATGTCGAGCACGCCGTGATGGCCATGAGCGTAGAAGAACTCCATCCCAAGCTTGATCCCGCCGATATGCGGCCGGGCGCGTTCCGCAAGCGCATGCGCTTCCTCCAGCCGCGGTTCGTCGAGGGCGAGATAGATCGGATTGCTCATGGGTTCGGTGTCGCGGTTGTGGGGGAGGCAGGAGCGGAAGAGGCAGGAGAGGTCGGTGCCGGGCTGAACGGCTCGGCCGGTTCGGCGGTCGGCCGCGTCGGCGCGAGCGCATCGGGCTGCGTCGGTGCGCGCGACCGGCTTCCGACCCGCGCCGCCGATTCCAGCGCTGCGATACGCCGCTCGAGCCGCCATTTCGTGCCGCGATGGATCAGCCACATCGGCACCAGGCCGAGCAGGAAGGCGGCGATCGCCAGCGCCGGGATCTTGGTTTCGAGCACGGTGTTGGTCCAGATCGTCACTTCGACCGGCCGCCAATTGAAGGCGGTGAAGACGAGCAGCACGACCAGGATTAGCACCCAGACGAGCGTGCGGATGATCTGCATGGCCTCCAATTCCTTCCTAATTCGATGCGCCCGATGCTAGGCCCGGGCAGCGATGGCGTAAAGCCGCAAGCTCAGCCGTCCGGCTGCTCGTCGAACACCCGCGCGAACAGCGTGTCGACATGCTTGAAGTGATAGGCGAGATCGAATTTCTCCTCGAGTTCGCCTGCGGGCAGCGCTGCGGTCACCTCGGGATCCTGCTGGAGTAGTTCGAGCAATTGCATCCGTCCGTCCGACTCCCACACCTTCATCGCGTTGCGCTGGACAATGGCATAGGCGTCCTCGCGGCTCACTCCGGCCTGGGTCAGCGCCAGCAGCACGCGCTGCGAATGCACCAGACCGCCCATGCGATCCATGTTCGCCTGCATCCGCTTGGGGTAGACCAGCAGCTTCTCGATCACCCCGGTCAGCCGTGCGAGCGCAAAGTCGAGCGTGACGGTGGCATCGGGACCGATGAAGCGCTCGACCGAGGAGTGCGAGATATCGCGTTCGTGCCACAGCGCGACGTTCTCGAGCGCGGGCAGGGCATAGGCGCGGATCATCCGCGCCTGGCCGGTGAGGTTCTCGGTGAGGATCGGATTGCGCTTGTGCGGCATGGCGCTCGATCCCTTCTGACCGGGCGAAAAATATTCCTCCGCCTCGAGCACTTCGGTGCGCTGGAGATGGCGGATCTCGACCGCGATCCGCTCGATAGATCCGGCCACCACTGCCAGCGTGGCGAAATACATCGCGTGGCGGTCGCGCGGGATCACCTGGGTGGAGATCGTCTCGGGCACCAGCCCGAGTTTCTGCGCGACATAGGCCTCGACCTCGGGATCGATATTGGCGAAGGTCCCGACCGCGCCCGAGATCGCGCAGGTGGCGATCTCCGCGCGCGCATCCCACAGCCGGGCGCGGCAACGCTCGAACTCGGCATAGGCCTGCGCCAGCTTGAGCCCGAAGGTCACCGGCTCTGCATGGATGCCGTGGCTGCGCCCGATGGTGGGGGTGTATTTGTGCTCCATCGCCCGGGTCCGCAGCGCGGCGAGCAGGCCGTCCATATCCTCGAGCAGCAGATCGGTGGCACGCGCCAGTTGCACCGCGAGCGTGGTGTCGAGCACGTCCGAGCTGGTCATGCCCTGATGCATAAACCGCGCCCAGTCCTGTCCCGAATGCGCCGCCACCTGCTCGGAGACCCAGGTGAGGAAGGCGATGACGTCGTGCTTGGTGACCGCCTCGATTGCGTCGATCGCCTCGACGTCGATCGCGGGATCGGTGGCCCACCAGGCCCACAGCGCCTCGCCCGCTTCGACCGGCACCACGCCCAGCTCGCCCAGCTTCTGCGTCGCATGCGCCTCGATCTCGAACCAGATGCGATAGCGCGCCTCCGGCTCCCAGATGGCGGTCATGGCAGGACGGGCGTAGCGGGGGACCATGGGAATCTCCGGGTAAGGGGCTGCAGCGCGGCTAGAAGTCCGGCGCCGGATTGGCAAGGTAGGTGCCTGTGGGAGGCGGTTGATCTTTGCCATGGCGAACGGCAATGTCGCGCCACACCGGATGGGGCATTCGGTCGGGGGGAAACGATGCATTTCACCAGGGTCGCCATTACGCTTGCCGCTTCTTGCGCCGCGCTCGCGGTCTGTCCGGCCTATGCCGGGGAGGTCCCGCTCTACGATGCGCCGCCATCCTGGGTCGAAATCGCCGAGCTCGATGCCGTGCGGGACAGTCGCGGCCCGCTGCTGCTGGCGGAAAAGCAGGTGCGGCTCGAAGAGGGGCAGTTGTGGGTCTACACCGACGCCGCCATCCGGCTCGATTCCCCCGAAGCGCTCACGCAGATGGGGACGCTGCAGACCGCTTGGCTTCCCGACAAGGGCGATCTGACCGTCCACCGGATCGAATTGCTGCGCGGTGACGAGGTGATCGATGTGCTGGCACAGGGCAATCGATTCGAGGTGCTGCGGCGCGAGGCGCGGCTCGAGCAGCGCGAGCTCAACGGAATGCTGACCGCGACAATGCCGCTGTCGGGTGCGCAGATCGGCGACGTGCTGCGCATGGCATTCTCGACGACGGTGACCGACCAGGCGCTGGGGCGCGAGGTGCAATGGACCGATCAGTTGATTGCCGAACCGATCCCGCTCGAGAGCGGGCGGGTCATCGTGTCCTGGCCGGCCGACATGGACGTCGAGTGGAAGATTCGCGGAGTCGAAGGAGACATCGCTCCCAAATTCAAGGGTGAATACCGGATCGTAGATATCGCTCTGCCGCTGCCCAAAGCGCCCGAAAAGCCCGACAGTTCGCCGTTCCGCTATCTCTTGGGGCCGATGATCCAGGTCACGAGCTTTGCCGATTACGCGGAGGTTTCCGCGGTGATGGCACCCCATTATCGCACCGAAGGCACGATCGCGCCGGGTAGCGAACTTTCCGATGAAGTCGCGGCGATCGCGGCGCAGACCTCCGATCCGCTCGAACGGGCGGCGCTGGCCACGCGTCTGGTCCAGGACCAGATCAGCTATTTGGCGAACGGCATGGCCGGGGGCAATTATCTTCCGCAGTCGCCGCAGGAGACGTGGGACTATCGCTACGGCGACTGCAAGGCGAAATCCTATCTCCTGCTTGCGATGCTGCATGAGCTCGGTGTCGAGAGCGAGGCGGTGCTGGTTCGCAGCACGGGCGGCGACGCGGTGGCCGAACTTCTGCCGATGGCGAGCAGCTTCGATCACATCATCGTGCGCGCCCGGATCGAAGACGTGAATTACTGGCTCGACGGGACCAGCGCCGGGACGCGGCTCGCGAATATCGATAAAGTACCCCGGTTCTTTTATGCGCTGCCGGTGCGCGAAGGCGGAGCGGACCTCGTCGAGCTGGACGAGCGCCCGCAGTCTTTCCCCGACCAGACCGTTCGCCTGACGCTCGACCAGAGCGCGGGCGTGGCGGTGCCGACGCTGTTCGATGTCGAGATCGTCCGCAGCGGATCGATGGGCGCGGCGCTGCGCTCGACCGCCGATCTGGACGAGGGCAAACTGCAGCGCGACGCGGTCCAGAATATCGTCGGTTCCGAGCTCGGCCCGGTTCAGATGGTGGATTATGCGATTTCCTACGACGACGAGCCCGGGCTGGCCAGGATCACTGCCAAGGGGGTGATGACCTCGCCATGGAGGCCGGAGCGCGGCATCTATCAACTTTCGCCGCCCGCGCAGATCGCGGCCCAGCTCGATTTTGCCGCTACGCGCTCGCGGGCCGAGTGGCGCGATATCCCCATTCGGTTGAACGGGCCATATTTCGGCATGACCGAACTCGAAGTGATTCTTCCCGAAGCGGGTAGGGGCTTCACGCTGCGCAATGACGACGCGATCGAAGCGGTTATCGGCGGTGTGGAGGTTTACTCGGATGTCGAGATGGCGGGGGAGAAACTTGCACTCAAGCAGTCGCGCCGTTCCTACAAGGAAGAGTTGCCGGCCGCGCAGCTGACCGCGGTCAAACGGCAACTGGCGCAACATCTCCGCGCACTGCCGATCGCCCAGGCACCGGAGACCACGCGGCGTGCCTGGGATTATGGCAGCGACCGCTCAGCGCTGGCGCCGCTCGAAGAAGCCTATGCGACGCTGATCGAGGATGCCGAGGATTTCGACAGTTCCGCGCTGATCAACCGGGCAGCCTTCCGCAGCGGTACCTTCGACCATGCCGGCAGCATCGAAGACTATGACGCTGCTATCGCCATGGATCCGACTGCCGATCTCTACCTCGCCCGCGGCGGTGCCCAATTTATGCTGGGCAATTACGAAGCGGCGCTGGAAGACTATCGCATGGCCGAAGACAGCGATCCCGACGGAAGCACCTACCACGCCCAAATCGAGCTGCTGGGATTGATGGGGCAGGGCGAGGATGCGCGGAGCTTGGCCGAGGACTACGCCGGCTTTGCGGAAGCGCCTCACGAAGCGGATGAGATCCTCGGCATCGCAATGGGCTGGGCCGGAAGCCCCGAGGAAGGTATCGAGCTGCTTCGATCGACCCTGTCGTCCCGGCCGGGCGATGGCGGGCTGCTCAACGCCCTGTGCTGGGAAAGCGGCAAATGGGACCTCGTGAACGAGGAAATCCTCGAGACCTGCGTTGGGGCGGTCGAGAAATCCGACTTTTCCCCGGCCGCGCTCGATAGCCGGGCTCTGGCGCAGTATCGGCTCGGCAATTACGAAGCCGCTCTGATCGACGCCGATGCGGCGCTGGGCGAATATCGCCAGATGCCCGACACGCGCTTTCTCAAGGGCTTGATCCTGATCGCGATGGGCGATCGGAAAGCCGGGCAGGCTTCGATCGCCGAAGCCAAGGTCATGAAGCCGAGCGTGGAACGCCAATATGCGGTCTGGGGTCTGACGCCCTAGAACCGCCCTAGATCAGCCCCTTGGCTCGCAGGGAAACATGCGTGTTGGCGCCGACAATGACGTGGTCGTGGACGGTGATGTCGAGATGGCGCCCCGCCTCGGCGATTCGATTGGTGATGTCGATGTCGGCGCGGCTGGGTTCGGGATTGCCGCTGGGGTGGTTGTGGACCAGGATCAGCGCGGTCGCGCCGATGTCAAAGGCCTTGCGGATCACCTCGCGCGGGTGGATCGCCGCCTGATCGACCGATCCCTCGCTCGCCAGATGGTCGAGCACGAGCCGGTTCTGCGAATTGAGGAACAGCACCCGCACCCGCTCGTGCCTGAGATGCGCCATATCGAGCGCAAGATAATCGAGCAGCGCCTGCCAGCTACCCAGCACAGGGGCGTTCTGCACCCGCCCGCGCGCCATTCGCCGCGCTGCCAATGACACGCTCCACAGCGCCGCCGCCCCCACATCCCCGACGCCCTTGACCTGCTTGAGCGCGCCCGGTTCGGCGCTCAGCACCGCGGAGAGCGAACCGAAATGCGCGATTAGCGCCTTCGCGGTGGGCTTGGTGTCGCCCTGCCGCACCGCGGCGAAGAGCAGGAATTCGAGCAGTTCGTAGTCGGCGAGCGCTTCCGGGCCGCCCGCGAGCAATCGCTCGCGCAGGCGCGCGCGGTGGCCGCTACCGGGATGCGCCGTCTTTGTATCCGTCTGCTGCGGCAATTTTTTGCTCCGCTCGACACTGATCACGGCTGCATTGCCTTTCACCGTCCATGCGCGCAAGGGCACGCGAATGGACGGGGTCGATACCCAAGTGGCCGCGGAGGCGGAGCAACTTCGCGCATACCGGTCGCGTTGGCGCAAGAAACGCTGGATGGGTCCGCTCGGCATCGTGGTGGCGATGCTGCTGGCGGTGCTCGGCGCGTGGCTGATGCGCGAGCGTATCGCGGGCGACATCATCGAGGACCAGCTCGCGCCTTACGGCATTCCCGCCAGCTACGATATTGCCCGCATCGGCGCGCAGAGCCAGATCCTGACCGATGTCGTCCTTGGCGACCCGGAACGCCCTGATTTCACCGCCGAACGCGTGGAACTGCGCCTGCGCCACCGCTTCGGCACCCCGACCATCGACCGCGTGATTCTCGTCAAGCCGCGGCTGTTCGGCGTGCTGCGGGGAACGGCGCTGAGCTTCGGAACTCTCGATCCGCTGATTTTTGCAGAGACCGGCGCGGAGCCGGGGCTTCCCGAGCTGAACGTTGCGGTGCGCGACGGCCGCGGGCTGCTCGAAACGGCCCATGGTCCGATCGGCCTCAAGCTGGAGGGCGAGGGCAGGATCGACGACGGGTTTGCAGGCATATTCGCCGCCACTGCGCCCGAGCTCGATCTTCCTGACTGCGCGCTGCGCGGGGCGTCTGCCTATGGCTCGCTGACGACCAGCGCAGGCGCGCCCAGCTTTGCGGGTCCGGTGCGGCTGCGATCGGCCGACTGCAGCGGAATCACGCTGGCGCAGTTCGCGGCGCGCATTCGGGCGAAGGCCAGCCCGGATCTGCAGGATTTCAGCGGGCGCGCATCGATCCGGTCGAACCGGATCGGCAGCGAAGCGATGACGGCAAACGGACTCGACGGGACGATCAGGGCGAGCTGGCGCGATGGCATAATGGCTGCAAACCACAGCTTTGCCTTGCGCGGGGTAAGCACCCCGCAAATGTCCGGTGCGCTGGTGACGCTGGATGGGACGGCCCGCGCCGAGCGGGGCTTTGAAAATGCGACTTGGCGCGGCGATGTCGAAGCGAACGGCCTGCGGCCCGGTCG
>TARA_R110002072_G_scaffold94299_3_pt1 | contig 22657 bp, 24 predicted proteins | sample TARA_R110002072 | Tara Oceans TARA_R110002072 (sample SAMEA4397118) | marine metagenome | biome: Polar Biome; feature: [SRF] surface water layer (ENVO:00010504); material: water (ENVO:00002006), including particulate matter (ENVO:01000060) such as... | depth 5 m | reverse complement strand
CGTAATTTAGTGTCCAGAATATAGTCAGCCTGAACGTCTGTGAGCCCGAATCGAGCCATCAATACTTGCCGCGGTTCGTCTTCGGTTCTGACAATATGAATCACTTCATCAATATTCAAAAACGCGATTAATAAACCGTCTAATAAATGTAAACGACTTTCAACTTTATCCAAACGATAGTTTAAGCGGCGGGTAACTGTTTCGGTCCGATAAACCAACCATTCCGTTAAAATCGTTTTTAAGCCTTTCACAGCAGGTCGGCCATCTATGCCGATCATATTCAAGTTCACCCGGTAACTTTTTTCTAAGTCAGTACTCGAATACAAGTGCCCCATTAAGGCCTCAGCATCAACTCGATTAGAGCGGGGAACAATAACTAAACGCGTTGGGTTTTCGTGATCTGACTCATCTCTTAAGTCTGCCACCATGGGTAATTTTTTCGCCTGCATCTGGGAGGCTATTTGCTCTAGCACTTTTGCTCCAGAGGTTTGATGGGGCAGCTCCGTCACAACAACTTCATTATTTTCAATATGATACACGGCACGCATTTTCACAGAACCACGACCTGTTTCATATATATTCAATAGGTCCTGTCTAGGCGTGACTATTTCTGCAGACGTTGGATAGTCGGGCCCCAGAACGTGTTCTGATAGCTGTTCATTACTGACATCGGTATCATCCAACAAACGAATACACGCACTCACCACTTCTCGAAGGTTATGAGGTGGCACGTCTGTTGCCATACCAACAGCAATACCGGTTGTGCCGTTCAATAAAAGATTCGGCAAACGTGCTGGTAATGTTTTTGGCTCATCCATCGTACCATCGAAGTTAGGCGCCCACTCAACCGTACCCTGCCCGAGCTCACTTAACAAAGTATCTGCATAGGGTGCTAAACGTGATTCGGTGTAACGCATTGCTGCAAAGGATTTAGGGTCATCCGGCGCCCCCCAATTACCTTGTCCATCGATGAGTGGGTAGCGATAGCTGAATGGTTGCGCCATTAATACCATCGCCTCATAACACGCACTATCGCCATGAGGGTGAAACTTGCCCAACACATCACCAACGGTTCTGGCAGATTTCTTATATTTGGCAGTTGATTTCAAACCTAATTCGGACATCGCGTAGACAATACGTCGCTGAACGGGTTTAAGACCATCACCTAAGTGCGGTAAAGCGCGATCAAGAATGACGTACATAGAATAATCAAGGTAGGCTTTTTCGGTATAGTCACGCATGGTGACCTGCTCAATACCGTCTTCAAAGGTATGAAGTTCACTTGTCATAATTTTATTTTTAGTTCCGCTGTTTTAATGAAAAGGTAGGGTTGCATGTTCATTTTGCATTCAACCGACCAGCTAAACAAAATAGTATTTTTGATCAATCTGTTATTAGGGCGAAAGTATCCCAGATTAAGGCTAAAAATTCGAGCGAAACCACAAATCTCATGTTAAGATATTTCGCTTGAAAACAAATAACGCTATCTACAGATAATAATAGCGATAGCTGCCGTGACACTCTGCAAAATAATCTAGGTACTTTTAATGACAATCAGTACGACAGTCAGCTCAAGCAAACCTAATGAAGATACTCAAGATTTACGCACTGAAGACACTTCAGTAGAACCTGCTCCCGCATCTCAAAATAATGGTCCTTGCCTAAAATTAAAAGCCTCTTTGTTACCGATGACCGTTCTTGAGTTACATCATTATGATACCGAAAAAATTGACCACGAGCTGCGTGACAAAACCCGGCAAGCGCCAGATTTTTTTGAGAACTTACCTGTTGTCATTGATTTAGAAAAACTTTCAGCCGAGACCACCGTTCCATTTTCTGACTTAGTGGCCCAGTGCTTATCCTTTTCTATCAGAGTCGTTGCCGTTCGCGGTGGCCACCCAAGCCAGCAACTAGCCGCAAAAGAAGTCGGTTTAGGTGTACTGGCAAAGCAAAAAGATCGTCTGATTGATGTGACGCCACAGCTTGATCCGTCTGAAACGAAAATTAAAACCATTGAAGTAATTAAAGAAGTAGAGAAAATTGTTGTTCAGAATCAGCGACAGCAGAGCAAAGTCATTCACACGCCCATTCGTTCAGGGCAGCAAGTCTATGCCGCAGATGGTGATTTAGTGGTTATGGCCTCGGTCAGTGCCGGTGCAGAAATCCTGGCAGATGGCAACATTCATGTTTATGGTACGCTTCGTGGACGTGCCTTAGCAGGCGTGAAAGGTGACACAAACGCAAGGATTTTCTGCCACAGCCTAGAAGCAGAATTAGTATCTGTGGCAGGACAATATAAAATAAGCGAAGACATCGAAAAATCGCAACTTAAAAAAGCAACACAAGTCTATTTAGATAATGACACCCTTTGCTTAAAAAAAATTGACTTTTAAAAACAGTTTCTATTTATAAATTATCAATTTAATTCCGAATAAAGAATTAAACAATTTTTACGACAACAGAAAGACGGGATAAAACTTTGGCTAAGACAATTGTGATCACTTCCGGTAAAGGAGGTGTGGGTAAAACCACAAGTAGTGCGTCCATAGCAACGGGTTTGGCGCTCAAAGGGCACAAAACGGTTGTAATCGATTTCGACGTAGGTCTTCGAAATCTTGACCTGATTATGAACTGTGAACGACGAGTCGTGTACGACTTTGTGAATGTAATTAATGGTGAAGCGACCCTTAACCAAGCACTTATTAAAGACAAACAAGTTGAGAACTTATATATTTTGCCAGCGTCTCAAACTCGAGATAAAGATGCGCTATCTCAAGAAGGTGTTCATAAGGTATTAGAAGAGCTTAAAGGCAGATTCGAATTCATCATTTGCGACTCGCCTGCAGGCATTGAACATGGTGCTCAAATGGCACTTTATTTTGCGGATGAAGCTATTATTGTGACTAACCCGGAAGTGTCTTCAGTGAGAGACTCAGACAGAATTTTAGGCATATTAAACAGCAAGTCTCGCCGCGCGGAAACGAGCCAGGAACCCGTTAAAGAACACCTTCTATTAACTCGTTATAACCCTGAGCGAGTTCTGAAAGGTGAAATGTTAAACGTTGAAGATGTCAAAGATATTCTTGCCATCAAATTACTTGGTATTATTCCTGAGTCTACTTCTGTATTAACCTCTTCTAACTCAGGTGTCCCGGTTATTCATGATCAAGAAAGTAATGCTGGCCAAGCCTATAACGATGCCGTTGAGCGCCTGTTAGGTAATGATGTTCCACTGCGCTTTCACGAAATTGAAAAGAAGGGCTTCTTCAAACGTATGTTTAAGGGGTCTACTGCATGAGTTTTTTTGATTATTTTAAAAGCAATAAAAAGAATACAGCATCGATTGCTAAAGAACGCTTACAAATTATTGTTGCCCACGAGCGCGGAAAACGAGAACAGCCAGATTATTTGCCCCAGTTACAACAAGAAATTCTGGCCGTTATTCGTAAATACGTAAATGTGGGGGACGACCAAGTTCAAGTGCAATTAGATAAAAATGATGACTGCTCTATTCTAGAGTTAAATGTTACGCTTCCTGAAGATTGATAATACTGATTTTATCAAATGAGGGTTACTAACATAGCAGTAAAAATAGCATTAAGCGCCTGCTTTAAGGTGCTTAATGCTCATTCTATGTGAGTCGACAAGGAAAGACCAAACGAGCATGAAAGAATTAAGGCATACCGACAAATTACTCGCTAAAGATATTATGACACCCCACATCAAATCGGTGCCTCAAACTTGGACAATGCAACGTTTCGCAAGTTTTTTATCTGACAATAGTATTTCTGGCAGCCCTGTAGCAAACGATAACGGTGATTTAATAGGTATTGCCACCTTAAAAGATATTGCTGACTTTCACTTAAATTCCGTGAGTGAAAACTACGAAGAACAGCTCACCGAAGAAGAACGCCTTGAAGCTCGTCGCCTTCGTATGATGATGTTTGAAGGTTTATCAAAGCTGCCTGTTGAGGTGGGTGATATCATGACCCCCATTATCTTTTCTGTTGATGAACAAACAAAAATCGTAGAGGTTGCTAAACTTATGATGAAAGAACACCTACACAGGATCTTTGTCAAAAAAGGCACCGTTCTAAGCGGCATCATCACTACCTATGACTTACTTAGAGTCATTGCAGAAAACTAAGGCATACGTTATTCGTACTTAGCGTATGTTCCCGTGAAATGCAGTTGAGGGTTCGACATGGCTAGAAAAAAGAAAGATAAACGTGTTTATGTGCTGGATACTAACGTCTTAATGCATGAACCGGAATCTATTTTCAAATTCCAAGAGCATTCAGTATTCCTCCCCCTTAGAGTTCTCGAAGAGTTAGATAGCCATAAACGTGGTCAAAATGAAATTGCTCGAAATGCTCGCCAAGCTCACCGCTATTTAGATGAACTCTTATCCAAAATTGATATAAATGAACTCGATAAAGGCATAGAGCTAGGCGCAAATGGTCGGCTTTTTTTTCAAACCTTTCAAAAAGACCGCGCCCAAATTGCTGATAATGAAATTATAGATGTTACCAAACATCTTCAAGCTGATCTTACTTGGCAGGATAGTACCGTTATCCTGGTCACTAAAGATATCAACATGCGCATTAAAGCGAGTGTTTATGGCTTAATTTCTGAAGACTACCGTAATGATCAAGTGGCTAACATCGGCGACGAGTTACTCTTTGGTGGGCAAATCGAAATTACTGACAAGATGTGGAAAGCCGAAGGCGTAAATATTCAAGTCGATCGAGAAGAGTCAACAGACTTTGGAACGGTGATTATCTATAAAATCACCGCACCATGGGTCTTGAATTGGCCACTCAATGCACATATCTTTTCCGATTCAAGTACCAACAGTAATTTTCGTGGCATTCTTCGCTCTACATCTGAACATGTCGCCAATATAGAAATACTACCCGACTACGAAAAACAGTATCACTGCTGGGGTATTCAAGCGAAAAACAAAGAACAAAATTTTGCCCTGTCCGTTTTAACTGACCCGGAAATTGATTTTGTCACTATCGCTGGCGATGCAGGTACAGGTAAAACCTTACTCACACTCGCAGCTGCTCTCGATTTAGTTTATGAAGATAAACTCTACGACGAAGTCATTGTTACCCGAGCAACTGTTCCGCTTGGTGAAGAAATTGGCTTCTTACCTGGCGAAGAAGAAGAAAAGCTAGAACCTTGGATGGGTGCCGTATTTGATGCCTTAGAAACACTCAGTACGAACCCGTCAGATAGTAATCTCGAGCGCAGAAGCAGCATCGAATTTTTGAAGAGCAAAGTAAAAATTAAAAGCGCTTCTTTTATGCGAGGCAGGAGCTTTTCACATAAGTTCTTTTTGATTGATGAAGCTCAAAATTTAACCTCAGCACAAATGCATGGCCTAATTTCACGCGCTGGACCAGGCACAAAAGTGGTTGCTATTGGTAACTTAAAACAAATTGACACCCCTTACTTAAGCGCCTCTACAAGTGGCTTTAGTTTTGCTATTGACCGGATGAGGAGCTGGCAACACTACGCCCATATTACACTTCAAAGTGTCGAGCGTTCCCGTTTGGCGGATTATGTCGCTGCCCATTTTTCTGACTAAGAGATGATATCCCAGCATGGGGTTTAAAACTGATAAGTTCGAATTAGCTATTTTTAGGGGGTGCCCAGTATTAAAAACATTCACTAAATGCCAGCTAAACAGGAAATTGAACCTTTACATTACTTATTCAAATATTCTAGTAGTTTATAAACAGCTATGCCGTCCAAAGATTTTAAGTCGTTGTTTTTAGCCCCCAAACACAATTTTAATAGAATATTCCACATCTTTATTTGTAGCAGGGTGCTGAAACTTTATATAAGTCGCATGCAGATCAAGCCTTGGTGACATTGAGAAAGCCTCATCATGCGCATAGAACTTATCACCTAAGATAGGATGCCCGATGCTTTGCATGTGTACTCTGAGCTGATGTGAGCGACCCGTTACTGGCTCTAATTCAAGTATGCTCCAATATTCTGATTTCGAAATAACGCGCCAGTGTGTTAAAGAAGGCTTACCTGTTTCTAAATCTACTTTCTGTTTAGGTCTGTTCGGCCAGTCACAGATCAAAGGTAAATCAACACTCCCCTGTTTCTGGGAAGGCAAGCCAAATACTCTTGCGATATAACGCTTGGAAACTTGTCTATTTTGGAATTGTCTGGAAAGATGACGATGACTTTGTTTATTCAAGGCCATTAACATAATGCCAGAGGTCGACATATCCAAACGATGAACCACTGTTGCTGTTGGGAAAACTCGTTGCACTCGTGTTTGAAGGCTATCTTTGTGAATAGCCTGCCTGCCAGCAACCGACAACAAGCCACTTGGCTTATCTAGAACCAATAAGTCATCATCTTGATAGATGATACTTAAGTAAGGTGACATGGGCGGCTGGTAGACAAAGTCATCCATTAAGACAATTACTCTGTATCAAATGCTTTAAGATCTTCGATAGTTCTTAAACGAGCCGCTCTTCTAATATCAGCTTGCTGGAAACGTCGTTCTTGAATTTTATCGTCTATCAAGACTGGCGGAACGCGGGTCGCTTTATTTTTTTCATCTAACGCGACAAAGGTGAAGTAGGCAGAAAGAATATGCTTACTTGCACCGGTATAACTATTTTCAGCTTCAACCTTCACCCCTATTTCCATCGATGAATTCCAAGCACGGTTAATTGAAACCTTAAATATCAGGGTATCGTTTTCATTAGCCGGTGCTAGAAAATGAATGGAATCTACCGATGCGGTCACACAGACATGACCGCTATGTCGCTCTGCAACCACCAAAGAAAGCCGGTCACATTTGGCCATAATCATGCCGCCAAAGGCAGTACCATGGGCATTCAGGTCATTGGGGAATACTTTATAAACGTGGCCATGGATGGCTGAAGCGGAGACTTTCTTGGCAAGCAGAGTGCTCATACAATACTCATAGCTGAAAAATTTAGAGAGAATTATAAAGACTTCAAGCCGAGATGTATGCTTGCTATTTATTCAATTATTGAATTTATTCTATTGAGACTGAATTAATTTAGATACAGTACGCTCAATAAGCGCGACATAGCTTGAATTAAACCCTGAATGCTGCATGACAATACGACCTTCAGCATTAATAAGAAAAGCCGTTGGCATCGCTAATATTTGATACTTATGCTGCGTGCTTCCCCCGGTATTTTCATAAAGAACCGGAAATGCCACCTTTTGTTTCTCTAAAAAAACCAAGGCTTCAGGTATTTCCATATCGACATTAATGGCTAAAATTTCAAAATTTTCTTTCCCGTATTTATGTTGAAGTCTATTACGAAGCTCGTCATACGCAGGAAAAGAAGCACGACACGGGCCACACCATGAGGCCCAAAAGTCGACCAATACGACAGAACCTCGATAATCGGATAATTTATATTGCTCTTGTGTTATTAAATGCGGTAAGGAAAACTCAGCGGCTATATCGCCTTCATCTGCATAAATCAAATACGGCCATACAGCAAAAATCATCCCTAAAAAGAACTGTTTAAAAATCTGCTGTTGAAAGAAAAAATGCATTACGCACTCTGGGCTTCAAGAAGTGTTAACAGATCTGCCCGATATTGTTGTTTATTTTGATAACTTCGATCAAGTTGCTGCAAGGCAGTCACTACCTCTTCAATTCTTTGTTTTAGAGTATCAAAACAGGAAGCGAATTCAGCTCTTAATTCTTCAGGAGAAGCATTTGCATTAGCAGGGTCTGGCAACCCCCAATGCACATGTGACCAATCACCCTGAAAAACAGGGCAATCTTCGGCAGCAGCATTACCACATACGGTCATCACTATGTCGAAATGCGGTGCATGCGCTTGTTCAAACTCATGCCAGCTTTGGCTGGTTACATCATTCGCGGCATACCCCAAGGCTGCAATTTTTTCTAGCGCATAAGGGTTCACTTTACCTGTAGGCTTGCTCCCAGCACTCCAAGCTTTAAAATAGCTGGCACCAACACTGTTAAACAGAGCTTCGGCCATAATGCTGCGCGCAGAATTCCCCGTACATAAGACCAATATATTCAGCTTTACCTTTTCTTCTTTTAGGCCATTTATAACCAATTTCATTTATTTATTCCTGTTAAGAAGATCTATTAAAGTCTTTAAGAATTCCCTGTGTAACCAACTGATGGATCATATCTAAACCAAAAGCATTAAACGCTTCATTCAAGGGTACATGCATTTTCAAGGCTAGCTCCGACAAAACCTCTGAACTACTTGTATAACCTTGTTCAAATAAACTCACTAAAGCTGAAGTTGGTGCATTTACTTCGGTAAACTCAACGTCATTATTTGCATTTCTAAATACCAATAAAAAGGTTTGTTTGTTTTCTGTAGGAAGGTAATTAGGTGAAATTTGATGTACAGGCCAATCATAAATCAGGTTTTGCAAACTGGGATTAACCCTTATTCCTGATGATGGGTCAACCGCCTGATGATGCTCATCAAAGGTATCAACCGCTAGTTCAACCCATTCATAATGTGCTAATTGGACAAACCAAGAATAAGGCAGTTCAGGTGCTGAATCTGACACCAGATAATCTAGAAACGCTTTTGGGATATCATTAAAACGTGGTGAATGGCAACGCCAATCACGAAAGAAGGACCGCGATAAATCACGCCAAACATCTTGCTCAATTAGACTTTTACACACTGGAAAGCAGGTATTCAGAAACCCGCAGATATTATTAAACAATAGCTCTTCGTACACTCTGGAGCGTCTGGGGGTAACGCCATCTGGTAGAGCCTCATTCGCAGGGTCTCGCAAATAACGACCAAACTCAGCCTGAAAATTCTGCCATGGTTCAAGCATAAGAACGAACGTGTGATCTAGATTTCGTATCAGAAAATGTCATTTGTATTTCCCTGATTTTATTCACTTCAAATAGTAACTCTGACAAAGCAGGAATATTGAAATCCCGCTCTAAACAGGTTGGAGTATTGACTGCATCAAAGCGATTCATTGCATAGGTCTGTTCTAACAAGGCCCATACAGGATCAATTACCTTGGCACCATGGGTATCAATAATTAAACCATCGTCTTCCACATAATGACCTGCCACATGAAGATAACCCACTTTCTCTAGTGGCAAGGAAGACAAATAAACAATGGGGTCAAAATTGAAGTTCTGACTATTCACATAAACGTTATTCACATCGAGATGAAAAAAACAGCCCGATTCTTCAACGATGGCAGAAACAAACTCGGCTTCTGTCATATCAGCATTCGGTGGTGCAACATAGTAAGAAGCATTCTCTATTCCAATCTGCATACCTAAGATATCTTGTGCTTGCTTGATTCGATTGGCGACCCATTTCACCGCACCTTCTGTGCACGGAATGGGTAACAGGTCATAAAGATGCCCATCATCTGCACACCAAGACAAGTGCTCGGTGTACAAAGAACTCTGATGTGTTTGCATAAAACGCTTTATATTTTTTAGTAGTACAGTATCTAGCTCGGTGTAACCACCAACAGAAAGTGACAAACCATGACAGGTAAAAGGATAACGTTCGGTGAACTCACGTAAGTCTTTTGCAAATCGACCGCCTATCGACAGCCAGTTTTCAGGTGCAATCTCAAAAAAATCTACAGGTATAACCGATGAGCTATTTCGTAAGTCAGATATCATTTCTCTTCGAAAACCTAAACCGGCAAAACCGGGATAAGAAGAAGTATTATCTAAACTGACTTTAGCCATCATAAATACCTTGATTGCAATAACACAAAAAAGTTGAGCGACCTAAGCCGCTCTTCTTCAGATCATAATGCGTGGTTTATTTATCGCCACCACATTTGCCTTCACCACACTTACCGTCCATTTTTTTCTCAGCTTTCTCTTTCATGTCGCCACCACATTTACCGTCCATGCTCTTTCCGGCTTTCTCTTTCATGTCGCCGCCACATTTACCGTCCATGCTCTTTCCAGCTTTCTCTTTCATGTCGCCACCACATTTACCTTCTGGCATTTTGTCATTAGAAGCAACCAGGTATCCGCTTGACAATGAAGTTGCTGAGAATGGGTTTTCGTTAGCTTGCAGTGCACCAGAAAATGCTGCCATAGCTAAAGATGAGCCTAATACAACTGACGTTAATGTAGTCTTTTTCATAACTGATCCTTTAAATATATTTATAAAGAGTGGTAACTCATTTTCATTGTTAAACTACTTTTTAATCGCACTTAATAAAAGTAAATCATACCCACTAAGTGTCATAAGTAGTGTTTCGATAGTATAGTCGATGAAACTAAAGGTATTCTTACAACTAATTTAAATTTTTTTACTAATTTGCTCACCGTTTTTATTTTTGATTGAGCGCCTGTATTTTAAGCTTATTTATTAGGCTTTTGGAATAGTAGCGTCATTCTATCGCTCTCACCAATCGCTAAATAATCTTCTTTTTCCTCATTTCCCAGACGAAGTGTAGGTGGTAAGGTCCATACTCCCTTTGGGTGATCCGTTGTATCTTTAGGATTTCGATTGATATCGCTCTCTTCGACAAAATTAAATCCTGCCTGTTTTGCGATTCCTATAACATAATCCTGACGCATATACCCACTGGCTTCTTGCTCACTTAAGTCACGAGAATCAGCCAGCCGGTGATCGACAACACCCAGCAGGCCTCCTGGCTTCAGTGCTTTATAAAATGATTTAAACGCTAAAAGTACTCGTTCATCACCCCCTCCTCGCATATACCAGTTATGTACATTTCTGAACGTTAATACCAAATCAGTACTATTCTCTGGTGCAATGTCGATATAACCGGGAGGATTAAAACTCGTCAGTTGAACCTTTGAATATAGCTCTGGTAATGCAGCTAGTTTTTCAACAAAGCTTTTACGAGAGTTTCGAAAAAATTCTGACGTAGAATCCTCATTAAAATGTGCTGCATAAAAGACGCCCTTATCTTTTAAGTAAGGAGCCAAAATCTCGGTATACCAACCTTTTCCACCAGGCCATATTTCCACTACCGTCATATTTTCTTTTAGACCGAAAAACTCAAGCGTTGCTTGAGGGTTTCGATAAACATCACGCACGGCAGAGGCTTCTCTATGCTTAGATTCAATAATATCGTTTAGCTCTGTTGCTATAACGGGATTAACCAAGCTCAATAATAAGCTAGTTGCCAGTACTGCTTTTTTAAACATAATTTTTCAACCTTTATCAATAATCAAATCAAAATGGTGAAGGGTATTCCCGCATCACACTCTGAATATCCTTCAAAGCCTCGTCACTTAATTTAAGCTTAAACGCATCAATATCTTCCGTTAGCTGAAATAAAGATGTCGCGCCGATAATCGTAGACGTCACACCATCAACCTGATCACACCATGCCAAGGCTAGTTGCGAAGACGTCATGCCATTTTGCTGTGCAATATCGGCATAAGCTTTGACCGCCTTTTCAACTTGCGGCTTATCTCGTAAAATCCCATTGCGCTGGGGAATACTCCATCGGCTACCTTCTGGTCGCTGCCCATTCAAATATTTACCACTTAATACACCACCGCCTAAAGGAGACCATGGCAAAAAGGCAAGATCTGCATGAACACAATTTTCAATCAGATAAGGCCAGTCTTTGTTATGAAGCAGGTTAAATTCATTTTGAATCGATACCATTTTGGGTAGCGAATATTTTTCGGCTAATCGAAGATATTCACTAATTCCCCAAGGGGTATCATCGGACAAACCACAATAACGAATTTTCCCTGCCTTAATACACTTATTTAATGCCTGAAGGATTTCTAACATTTGATTAGAGTGTGCTTGGGTATCAACATCGGTAAACGTAATTCGACCCGGTAGATGTTTTGCAAAATGGGGTGATGTACGATTAGGCCAGTGAAGCTGATAGAGATCGATATAATCTGTTTGAAGTCGCTTTAAAGACGCATCAACAGATTGAATAATCGATTCACCCGTGATATCACCACTCTCTCGAATCCACGGTATTCCATTACCCGCTATTTTACTCGCCAGTATAATATCGCTGCGTTTATTTGGGTTGGCCGCTAACCAATTACCAATCATTTTTTCGGTTTTACCGTAAGTGTCAGCCTTAGGTGGTACTGAATACATTTCGGCCGTATCGATAAAATTAATACCCTGAGCCAAGGCATAATCAATTTGTTCACTTGCTTCACGCTGGCTATTTTGGCTGCCCCAGGTCATAGAGCCCAAACAAACGCGCGACACCTTCAGATCGCTACTACCTAGCTTTGAATATTGCATATTTTATCCTTTAGATTCTTAATCACTCTATGAGCAAAAATAATTATGTTCCTTGAGGTTTTTACCCCTCCCTGAGCGTTATGTAATAAAATTTTCAGGTAAATACTTCAAATCATCTGCCTCATCTATATCATGCAGCTGCCGTAAATGCGCCACCTGCCAATCCAAGTATCGAAAACATTCAAATGTTAACTCACACACTTTGTCAGTACTCCATGGTATACCTTCAAACAGACTTGAATCAAAAGCATTCAAACCCATCAAGGCATAACCACCATCAGAAACGGGTGTTAAACAGGCATCATGACACAATAATTCTTCCGCTGCGCTGCGCAGGTATTGCGCGTCTAATTCAGGGCAATCAGTGCCCATCAACAAAACACTGCGGTGACCTTTCAATGCTCTTTCTGCCGCCCTTGCCATGCGTTCACCTAAATCACCGTCACCCTGCTCTGTTAAGAGGATATTTTTTGGCAATGAATAGCCATTCCAGTAGTTATCGCTTAAAGACGGTGTCACACATAATTCAACAGACCCAATATCTGCAGATAAAGCGTGTTTAATGGTGTGATCAAATAATTTTTTCGCGAATCGAGCCGCGCCTTGCTCACCTAACGCAGGTATTAATCGGGTTTTAGCAAAGCCAGCTAAGGGTGCTTTCGCAAAAATAATGATGTGTACTTTTTTTTTATTCATGGTTTAAGTTGTCATACTTTAAATAGTCTTCGATCTTATTATTCTTTAGTTTAGCGATATTTAGCGGCTAACTCTTCTGCGCTCACACCACGCCAATACGAGAAGCGCAAAGACCACATTAAATAGATCGTATTCCAAATACCTTTTTGCTCCCAACGCCGCCCAGACGTAATAACTTTAACGCGCAGAGCAACAGGTTTGCTTATGCGTTTTAAACGTTTCGAGAACTCTATATCTTCCATCAAAGCTTGAACAGGAAAACCACCCATTTTCTCAAACAAATTTTTCCGTATAAAAATCGCTTGATCACCGGTCACAATAGAGCTTAAGCGAGATCGATGATTCATAAACCAGGCAATCACCTTGAACATAAACGCTCGCCCGCTAATCGTGACGTTAAATCGCCCCCAATCAGAACGTGTATCCTCAAACGCCTGTTTAATAATTTGATCAGAATTTTCTGGCAAGCGAGTATCGGCATGTAGAAAAAGTAAGATGTCGCCACTTGCAAATTTTGCACCCGTATTCATTTGAAGGGCTCGGCCTTTTTTTGATCGAACCACGCTAAAGCCTAATGCTTCGGCTTGTTCAGGTGATTGATCGGTACTGCCGCCATCAACTAAAATGACTTCACAGCTTGCACGTTTACATGCAAGCAGATGCTCCAAGAGTTCTGGCAATTGTGCAGCTTCATTTAGAATGGGAACAATAATCGATATAAGCATAAAGAAGTTTATTTCGTATTTAAGCGCAAATCATAGTCAAGAAGCTCGACATCCACATTTCGTTTTTCACCCAGCAAGGGAATAAGGCTAGATATCTAAACAGACGAAACCTTTAACCGCGTCTCCAAGTATGGTATTTCTCTAGAATACGAAGCGCCATTTGAGGTGCATGAGCTTTCTTCCACTCACCAGCGGCATATTTATTCGCTTCTGCCCAGGTTGGATAAGTATGAATTGTACCCAATATTTTATTCAGACCTAAACCATGACGCATCGCAAAAACAAATTCGGCTAATAAGTCTCCGGCATGCTCACCGACTAAGGTGACACCCAAAATTTTATCTTTCCCGGGAACCGTTAATACTTTGACGAAGCCGTGTGCTGCACTTTCAGCGATGGCTCGATCGAGATCATCAATGCCGTATTTAGTAACTTCATAAGCAATACCCTGCTCTTTGGCTTCTTGTTCATTTAAGCCAACACGTGCCACTTCAGGATCCACAAACGTCGCCCATGGAATCACACTGTAGTCAGCTTTAAATTTTTTGAACTGGCCAAACAAAGCATTTACGGCGGCATACCATGCTTGATGCGCGGCAGTATGGGTAAATTGGAATGGCCCAGCGACATCACCCGCTGCATAAATATTCGGATACAAGGTTTCAAGGTATTCATTGGTGACAACGGTTCGATTCGTTTCGATACCCAAGGTTTCCAGACCGTAGCCAGTCAAACGTGCAATACGACCAACAGCACAGAGTAAGTCATCAAATTCAATTCGCTGTTCTTCGCCTTGGTGCTCGACCACAATGAATTTTGAGTCTCCGTCTTTTTCACAACGCAAGGCTGCGTGACCTGTTAGTACTCGGACACCATCGCTTTCCAAGCTGGCTTTAGCGAGTTCAGACACGTCCTGATCTTCCCTTGCCATTATACGCTCACCGCGCTCAATCTGAATGACTTCACTACCTAAACGCGCAAAGCTTTGAGACAGCTCACAACCAATCGGGCCGCCACCCAACACAACTAAACGCTTCGGAATATCATCTCGTTTGGCAAACTCATCCCACAAGGTATCACTGGTGACATAACCCGACTCTTCAATACCCGGCAAAGGCGGAACAAAGGGGCTAGCACCGACTGCAATCACGATACTACGAGCGGTTAAGCGCTGGGTGCCACCGTCGTTAAGCGCTATTTCAACGGTCCAGGGATCAATCATTTTGGCATAACCTTGCAGTACTTCGACGCCTAAACCGGTATAACGTTCAACACTATCGTGTGGTTCCACTTCGGCAATTACACTGTGAATACGCTGCATAACTTTCTTGAACGAAAAGGCTGACCGAACATTCTCCAAACCATACTGTTCAGCCTGTTGCATTTGCTTGGCTAACTTAGCGCTTTTGATTAAGGCTTTACTGGGGACACAACCATAATTGAGGCAATCACCCCCCATTTTATGCGCCTCAATCAAGGTCACCTTTGCTTTAACCGCAGCCGCAATGTAAGAAGACACTAAGCCACCAGCACCACCGCCAATCACAATTAAATTACGGTCAAATGTCTTGGGTTGAGTCCAATTTTCATAAACACGTTTCGCTTGAAAAATAGCAATGATCTTTTTCGCAATAAGTGGGAAAATACCGAGCAGTACAAAAGATAAGATTAAAGCCGGAGATAAAATACCTGATAAACTTTCAATTTGAGCCAATTGGGTACCGGCATTCACATAAACAATGGTACCCGCCAACATGCCAACCTGACTAACTAAATAAAATGTGCTTGCTTTAATTGGCGTTAAGCCCATTAATAAGTTGATTAGGAAAAAAGGAAAAACCGGCACCAAACGCAGGGTAAAAAGATAAAACGCACCTTCTTTTTCGATTCCCTCATTAATTGCTTTTAAGCGATCACCGAATTTATTTTGTACCGTTTCCTTCAAGAAATAACGTGATGCCAAAAAAGCAAACGTGGCTCCAATTGAGCTGGCAAAGGAAACAATCACAGTACCCCATAACACACCAAACAAAGCGCCTGCTGCTAATGTCATCACAGCTGCACCTGGAAGTGAAAGCGCTGTCACTAGAACATAGACACCCAAGAACGCGAGTGCCACGGTAAATGGTGCTTGCGAGCGCCATTTTTCAAAGTCGCCCAAACCATTTTTCAAACCGTCTAAGGTTAATAAATGCTGAAGGTCATACGAAAAAAACAAAAATATAACGACCGCGATTAAACCTAAAATGATACCTTTTTTCATAATCCTACCCTAAATAAACTATTAAAGTGCGCCACCACAACTGCTACCCTGACCGGCTGTACAGCCAAAACAGTGATCAGCTATCGCAATATCTTGGCCACTAACATCTTCTCTGAACAAATCTTCCAAGGTATTTATTCCTGATGCTTTTAGCGGTAATTCCAATTGCTGATTAAAGTCGCAATCAAATAAATTACCCTGCCAATCAACACTGATTAATGAACGACACATTACGCCTTTTAAGTTAGCCGCACTAAAACTATCTTTCAGCAAATTCATATACGGTACGAATTCACCTTTCGAAATAAGCGTTGAACCAAAACGTTTAATGGGCATATTCGCCAAGGCATAAAGCTCGTTAAAGGTGATGCCAAAATGCACTTTAAGCTCATGTTTATAATCCGCCTGTAAAGCTTCTTGATTCGGAGGAAGCGATGCCCCTTGCGGGTTATAAACCAAGTTAAGCTTTAAAGAACTTCCCACTTGGGCATAACCCAAGGCGTTGAGATTTTGAAGACCCGCAATACTTTTATCAAAAACCCCTTCACCGCGTTGCTTATCCACATTTTCTAAGGAGTAACATGGCAGAGAGGCGACGACCTCCACTTCATTCTCTGCTAAAAACCCTGCCAAGCCTTCGTAACCAGGCTCGAATAAAATAGTCAAGTTGCAACGATCAATTACATGGATACCGGCAGCTCTTGCCTCTTGAACCAGCCTCCTAAAACCTTGATGCATTTCTGGAGCGCCACCAGTCAGATCAAGCGTTTTAATATTTCTAGCGATCATCACAGGCACGATACGCGACAGGTTTTTCTCATCCATCATTTCCGTTCTGTGAGGCCCCGCATTTACATGGCAGTGCAAGCAACGCTGATTACAGAGATAACCTAAATTAACTTGTAATATCTCAGTACTAGAACGTTTGATAGACGGAAAGTCACTTACCTCTAATAAAGGTAATGTCGCATGCATAGCCAACTCCTATAGATAATTCGTTAGATTTTAGGTGATCAAAATTAGATTGCGCACAATATAGTCGCATAGAAGATGCGATTTATTACACTTATTTTTAAATAAAATAATAAATTAATGTGTAAGGTTTGAATCTGGCTCACGACTATACAACCAATCCTTACGTGAAACTTGGTTTATCTGGATCAATATTCCCTAAAACGAATAAGATTCACGTATCTAAAACTAGCAATCACCAGCAGAGTATTTGTATGAATGTAATCATTAATTTCAGCAACCGGGTTCTTGACCTCTTAGACAAAGTAAAGCACATCAATTTTTTGGGGCCACTAGCCCTGCGCATCTACCTTTCACCCATTTTTATTCTTGCGGGTTGGCACAAGCTGCAGGCTTTAGATAGTACCGCGTATTACTTTGGTGAAATTCTAGGCTTGCCTGCCCCTATGCTGATGGCGACACTGGCGGGTCTAACTGAATTCCTCGGTGGCATCGCTTTATTATTCGGTTTTGCATTACGCCTGGTTGCTCTTCCACTGATGATCACCATGGCAGTCGCTGCTGGAACTGCACATTGGGACAACGGTTGGCATGCACTTCCAGAAACTCAATTAACTGTTCCTTGGGAATGGCGTACAGATTTAATAGAGGAAGCACAACCGCGTAAAGATGCAGCTAAATCACTGTTAAAAATGCATGGTAATTATTCATGGTTAACAGAGACAGGCTCTATCACTATTCTCAAAAATGGTATTGAGTTTGCGGCGACTTATTTCATTATGCTGCTGGTGTTATTTTTTATTGGTGCCGGGAAGTATTTTAGTTTGGATTATTGGATAGCAAAGCGCTTTCGAAAGATTTAAGTTATCGGTGTGCAATGCTAGCCACTGAGTGTTGTGGTTATCTTGGCCTGATTAATATGATTCCGCTTGCTCATTTAATTAAGACTAAAGTTTAAAAGTATTCGTTTTACAGGTAATGTTATCACCACACTAAACCCGCAGATATTTGCTTCAGAAGATTCACCAAATAAACCTGAAGCGAGTTTTTGGTTAACTCGTGAGGCTCTATAAACATTTACTAGTGGTTTTTAATCAGGTCTTCTATATCAGTAGGTGATACAAAAACAAATGACTTCCCAGACTTTAGTTTTGTTAACAGCTTTAATTTATCTGACATTTGAATTAGATCTTTTCTAGCTGTTTCATAAGCTATGCCATGAGAGTTTTGATGCTCATTAATATTGTAGATAAACCTAGGATTTTTTAAAGCATGCCTCAATAAAGCTAACTGCCTAAAGTTAAGCTTACCCTTGAGTTTGTTATTAGTTTCTAACAAGCTTTCAGCGAACTCTACACCTTTAATCTTCTCATCGAAGTAGGCTTGCAGCTCTACTATAGAGAGTTTAATCACCTCTAGTTGATGAACAATAAAATAGGTTAGATCATTATCATCAGTTTCAGTATGCAAGAATGCTTTACCATATTGGACAGGTGCTCGTTTGATCACCTTTGAAATAGAAATAAACTCCATTAACCAATAGTCTTGATTTGCTAACGCCCAGTAGAACAGTGCTCTTGCCGTTCGACCATTACCATCTACAAATGGATGGTCATAGGCTAGCATGAAGTGCAGAACAATAGCCTTGATTACAGGATGCAAAAAGTCTTCTGTTAACTCACCATTAGCAAACTGACAAAGCACCTTTAACCTATCTTCTAGTTCACTAGCATCAGGTGGTGTATGCAATACATTGTGGCTCTCATCGACAACATGTATATCTTCATCAGCATCCCTGAAACAACCCGCTTTTTCTCCGTCATCCAAGGTACTTTCAGTTACTATTCTGTGAAGTTCTAATACGATTGAAGGCGTAAGCTTCTCATCCTTGTACTCTCTAATAAACTGCATCGCATGATAATTATTCATTATCATCTGTTCGCTTTTATCTTTAGGGTCTCTTCCCTGACGAATCATTTCTTTAGCTACATTTCTAGTAGTAGATGCACCTTCAAGCTGACTTGAACTAATAGCTTCCTCGACCAGTGACCTAATGAGATAAGTATTTCGTATATTCGGGTTAGCGATTGGTTTTTCAGCAGAGATGGTTCCTGCTGTATTTAAATCCAACCAATGCAATTCTTCTTGTAAGTTATTAGGAACACAAAACTTAAAGGGTTTACCGTACTTACCCATTAAAGGGATGGTTTGGTACATGCTGCTTCTAGAAAACTTTATACCTGCCCACCATTCCTTATTACTATATCCTTCAGGCGATTCAAGATGCTGTATCTTATCCCAGTGAAGGTATCGACCTTTAGTATCAACAGGACTGAACTTACTTAAAATACCCGTTGCTTTAGTAGAATCCTTCGCAATCATATCAACAAAGATATCCTCTGCATTAGGAGGCGTAACAGGCATTTTCATATTGTTGACCCAATATAATTTATAAGTGAACAAGATTTATTACTAGCTTTCTAATATCTAGTAATAAAATACTAGACTAAGTTTTTATGAAAGTTAAATATTATTTTTTAATTATCGCTTTTGAACACATAGCTGGGGGGGGGAGTGTTGTGCAAAGATCTCTATAAACATCTTTTACATATGCTGAATCACAATTTAACTTGGGAGCTTAGCTAGCTGTTTATCATGCCATTTCGGCAAACATAGAATACAAACAACAGCACCTATCAAAGCATAAAACATATCCGACTGAGTGTCCCAAATATAGCCTTGAGTACCTAAAAATGCTTCGGCAGCCTGATCAGATAATAAAGCAACCCACCACTCTATCAGCTCATAAAAAGCACTGAACGCTAAACATATTGAGATGATAAAAAGATTTAACCAAGCCGTACTCTTCACTACCTGTTTACGAATTAATAACTCTCTCGCAATTAAAGCAGGTACAAAACCTTGAAAGAAATGCCCAACTTTGTCGTAGTTATTACGTTCAGAACCAAATACTTCTTTGAAGTAATCAAACAAAGGCACTTCGGCATAAGTGTAATGCCCGCCGACTATCAAGACGATACTATGCATCAAAATTAAAACATATAAGAGAGGGCTTAGCGGGAAAGTTTTTCTTGTGACCAGAAGAATCACAGCACCAATGATGGCGGGCAATATTTCTAAAAACCAAGTAAATTGATCTTTGGGGTCTATTCCTGACCAGATTAGAACAATGAGAAAGATGAAACCCCATAGATAGCTATATAATTGTTTTTCCATACGATCATTGAACCTGTCGAAATGTCTGTATTGAGCATTGTCGAAATATACTTGATGAAACTTTTGATTATATAAGAACGCCCTTTGACCCTTCGATAAAATCAGGGCAGGAAAGCTCAGGTAGCGTCACTATCCTTCATATCTTTTCCCTTGGTATACGACTGAGCAAATACACTGATAGAATCCATGTGTTTACCAAAGTTACGACAAGCTGAACACATCATCATGTGAAATTTTAAGGATGCTTTTTCCTTACCCGATAAAGGACGGTCTTTCTTCTCGGATAATAATCTTGTGGCTTCTTTGCAGTTCATCATAATACTTTTCATAACATTCTGGCCCCTATATTTTCACCTTTGAGAAACCATTTATTCTCAAGGCACTCTCTTAATCTCAGCCTTGCTCGATACAACATAACATGAAGATTACTGGTCGATATATCCAGGCTCTCGCAAATTTCATTCGCATCAAGCTGAATAAATTCGCGCATCATAAATAAACGCGCCTGATTCTCTGGTAAACCGTGTAAGCAGGTTTCAAAAACTCGCCAAAAGTGATCTTGTTTAACGGATTCATGAGGCGAGCCCCAGCTAACGGGTTTTTCATGTTTATGCCAGTGACCATGATCATTAAACAGCTGATCCATATTATCCTGCTCTTGACCTTCTTTTAGCAGGCTGCTGGCCTGAACGTACTTTTGCCCTTTACGGAGTATGTCGGCTATTTTATTTTTAAGAATGGCAAACACCCAGGTTTTAAGTGCTGATCGTCTTTCGAACTTGCCAGCATTTTTCAAGGCACCGATTAAAGCTTCTTGAACCGCATCCTCGGCCAAGGCTTCGTCTGAAAGTTGTAACTTTGCAAACTTCAACATCATCACCCGGAGCTCTGTTAAGAACTTTGGATCTGATAAATTTCCGTCAGAGCCGCCTTTTCCTACATCTGAGTTTGGATCGCTTTCAGGGTTTGTTGTCATCCTTTTACCTGTTTGATTAGTCGTGGTAACTTTATTTTTCTTACAAACATATTATTTTTAATAAACTACTTTCCGCAACAAGCGCATGCTGGGTCTTTTTTTAATGTTAGACTACGCCACTGCATAGTCATGGCATCTAATAGCAATAATTTACCCACTAAAGCGTCACCTAAACCACTTAGCACTTTGATAGCTTCCATTGCTTGCATACTACCTAAAATACCGACCAGTGGCGACATAACGCCCGACTCTGAACAGCTCAACTCTTGCTCAGAACCTTCCGGATATAAACACTGATAACAGGGGCTATTTTCATTGCGTGAATCATATACGCTGATCTGACCTTCCATGCGAATAGCTGCTGCAGAAACCAGTGGGGTCTTGGTTTCAACACAATATCGATTCACCTCGAAGCGAGTGCTAAAGTTATCGCTACAGTCTAAAATCAGATCAACCTTATCAATCGCAGATTTTAAGGCATCACCTTCTAGACGCTGAGTGATACATTCACAATTTATATGCGGGTTAATTTCTGAAAGTTGCACAGCAGCGGATTCAACCTTATTTTGGCCTATTCTTTTTTGAGAATGTATGACCTGACGCTGAAGATTTGACAGATCTACCTGATCATCATCGACCAAAACTAAGTTTCCAACACCGGCAGCACCAAGATACAAAGCAGCCGGACTTCCTAAACCACCCAAGCCTAAAATAAGTACGGAGGCATTTTTGAGCGACAATTGGCCTGCTATATCGAATTTGGGTAACATAATCTGGCGGCTATAACGAAGTAACTCTTCATCACTTAATTCATCGTAAGTCGCATTTTCTGTTTGATCTGAGCTGTCTAAACTTGGCATTTTTTATACTCGTTTCGTTCTCTATTTAGCCGTTAACACAAACTTAATTATATTGCGCCATGGTCATTCTATCTTGCTGACCATAATCCTGAACCGTTTCAATATTACGATAACCAGCACGTTTTAATAATACCTGAACAGCTTGTGCCTGTTCATAACCATGCTCTAGAACAAGCCATCCGTTTTGATTAAGAAACTTATGCGCCTCATCAATAATATGCTCTATATCTGCTAAACCCTTATTATCAGCCGTTAATGCTGAAAGGGGCTCAAAGCGGACATCGCCTTCTGATAAGTGCTTATCCTCTGGGTCTATATAAGGCGGGTTACTGACGATTAAATCAAAGCGCATGGCAGGAATATCACAATACCAGTCACTTTGAAAAAATTCGATATTAGAAATTCGATGTTTGTCTGCATTACGCTGAGCTAATGACACAACTTCGGCACGAAAATCTGTTGCGAAGAGTTTCCACTCAGTGCGCTCTGAAGCCAATGCTAAGGCAATGGCCCCGGTTCCTGTGCCTAGATCTAATATATTTGCTTGTTTGGGAAGATCAAGGTTGAGAATATTTTCAACTAATAGCTCTGTATCGGGACGAGGAATTAAGGTATCAGGTGTTACCAGTAGGTCTAATGTCCAAAAGGCG
>TARA_R110002072_G_scaffold302999_4_pt1 | contig 22679 bp, 12 predicted proteins | sample TARA_R110002072 | Tara Oceans TARA_R110002072 (sample SAMEA4397118) | marine metagenome | biome: Polar Biome; feature: [SRF] surface water layer (ENVO:00010504); material: water (ENVO:00002006), including particulate matter (ENVO:01000060) such as... | depth 5 m | reverse complement strand
AGTGCCTCGTCCAGCTCGCCCCGAGCCTGCAGCACGTCCGCGATCCGGCCGAGTATATTCGTGACATCCCGTTCCTGTCCTGCTGCCGTCGAAGCAGGAATCGCCTTTTCGTGCCAGAACTTCAGTGCCTCATCCAGACGTCCCTGTGCCGCGTGCGCATCGCCGATCGTGACTGCGGCTTCGGCAATTTCCTGTTGTTTTCCACGAACATTCTCCAGGCCGAGTTTTTCCTCAGCGACGGCCAGTGCTCGGGATACGTCGCCGCTTTGCAGACAAATCCACGACAGGACTCTCAACAGAACGGAGCGATCGACGTCTGACAGACTGATCGCAGTTAGTCGCTCACAAACCGCGATCCAGGCAGGAAACGGCCCGTTGTAGAGCGCAAATTCGTCGCCCGTACGCAGCAGGTCGGGAATTCGACTGACCGGGACTCGTTCCAGCAGTTCCAGTAACGCGGCTGATTCTTCGTGAATTTCGACCCACGGCTGGCCGCGTGGGTCGTCCTGCATGGGTGTCGGCAGACGCTCGCAGAACCAGTCGGTCATTCGGTTCAGCACGACCGGGCCGCCGTCTTTTTCGGCCAGCCAGACGGCAATTAGCGGATGGACGATCAACCGACCGGTCAGTTCCGAAAGATCGGGCAGGAGATTCAGGGCGGTCGCGGCCTGCAACAGTGTTTCGAACCGAGTTTCAGTCAGTCCGGTCAACGCACGCGCCAAACTGTGACCAACACCGCTCAGGTTGGCGTGTCCCAAAGCGGCCAGTCCATCCAGCAGACCATCGATGTCCGACTGTCCCTGATCAGTCAGCTCTTCACGCAAGGTTCGCCAGGAAAAGTCGAAACTGCTGCGCAGGATTTCGCGAGCTTCGTCGTCTGAAAATCGACCACGTAACGCTGGGTCGGCCGCTCGTAACTTCAGCCCGCTGTCCAGCAATTCGTCCCAGAACTGCTGAGGCGTCTTCCCTTTCCGCAGATGCCCGGCGGCCAGATGCAGCGCCAGCGGAAGTCCGCCCAGCCGGTCGGCTCCCAGCTTCAACAACTCGTTGGAACCAAACCGCTCGCACGCGTCGTTGCCGATTTCTTTCTGGAACAGATCCAGAATCTGGTCGTTGTCAAACGGCCAGAGAGCGACTTCATGCCAACCCAACTGCGGATTGTGTCCGCGAACCCGCGACGTCATCAGAACATGCAATGGCGAATCCGCTACGGAACTCAGTTCCTGAAGTAAATCGTCCACGGCCCGCAACCGATCCGGAGTGTCCACGTTTTCGACAATCAGCAGCGAAACGGGATGCGTCAGCCGATCAGCCAGCAACTGCCATTCCTGGTCAGGAGCCGGGTTTATCCGCAGCAGATTCAGCAATTCATCCCGCAAGCCTTCTTCGGCAGACGGATCATCAGCCTCTTTCGGAAACACGCGATCCATCAGCAGATCATCAAGCACCAGCCGAACGACCTGATGAGACTCGGGATGCTTTTTCCGCCAGCCAGTTTTCGTTTCGACAAAGTGCGAAGCTTCCAGCGATTTTCCAATTCCTGCCATGCCGGTCAGAATCGCCGCACGCAACTCGCCCGGTTTCGGTTGTCGCGTCGTCAGAAGAACTTTCTTCAAAGCCTTGAACGGTTCCTTCCGCGAGATAAACACACTGGTCCGGTCGACTCGTTTCTTCGCTGCACGTCGACGTGGTTCAGCCTTCTTCGGCACGACGTCGCCCGCTTCGGATGCTGGCCTGGTTTGAGCTTCCGACGACGGAAGATTCACGGTGACGTTCGGTGCGGGCACAACGATCGTCGGCGGCTGTGACGACAAATCAGTCAGCTTTGCATTTGCCTCGTCCAGCTTTGTCTCGATCCGATCCAGCGTCGGCAGAACATTGTCCCAGGCATCCGACGACTGCCGCCAGGCAAACAGCAGTTCTTCGTGCCGCTGAAAGAATTTTTCGTGCCCGGCAACGAGCCGCTCAGCGGATGCAGCAACCGCTGAGCCAGATTCCAGCAGCGTGTTCACTGCGTCACGAACGTCGGTACCAGTTTCCGCCAGCTCGGCCTGCAACTTGTCCTGACTGCTGGCAATTTCGGTCAGGTTGTGCAGGGTTTCTGCGTGAAGAATCAGCAGCAGGCCGGCGAAAGCTTCCCCGTCATTACCGGCGTCGCGTTTCAGTACTTCGCGAACGGCGGTCGCGTGTTTTGCAAACAGGTCCGCGGCGAGATCGTTCAGGACCGGTGTCGGCAGCCTGACGTCGTGTTTTTCCACGATGGGAGCAAGAATGCTGAGCCAGGTCGCCTGATCAAGGGACGGCGACTTCGACCAGTCGACTCCGGCAGCTCTCATCCACCCAACAATGTCTTCCCGACTGAGTGGCTGAAGATGTTCGCTCCAGCCATCGGTTTCGGCCAGTGTTGACCATTCGGCAGGCAGCTTCCCGGCCAGCTTTTCGATCCGTCCGGCAATTTCCTTCTGACCGGAAGCCGCTCGGCGTTTCGCTTCGGCTCGTAAAGTCAGTGCGGCGGCTTCGCCACTCAGCCGCAACAGATCGTGATTCTGCAACACGGTTTGCGGATCGGTCATTCGCTTGATCAGCGACTCGTTCCACATCTCGCCCAGCCTGCCGGTCAGCAGGCCGCTGAGCACGGTGAAACCACCAAGCCCCAGTCCCGCCAATGCCCCAACAGTTGAATCGGTGGTTGAGAGTGCGGAATAAACCGTCGGCGCTGCAGAACACGCCGTGGCCGCTGAAAGACAGAACAGATTCTGGAATGCCGAAGAGATTTTTCCGGGCACAACGCGACTCCGAGGTCCAGGGAGGATCGTCCATGCTGGCTTCAGACAGGCGTCACCTGACTGGCCGAACGATCATACTGCCCTCATTCGTGCCGAAAGATCAAGCCGAAGCAAACAGTTTTTCAGCACGCACGGACCGATTCATCGCGACTTCTCTCCCCAGGCAAAGGCAATCATGCGTCATGATTCACAGGAGCTGGCCAGGCGACCGGGAAATCGACGACTCCGCATTTCACTTCTCCAAGGTCGCCCGCTCTGCAGAAAAGACATCGCCGCTGGGGTGAGCAGGCAACGTGGCTTGCCAATCGGCAATCATTTTGACGAGCTGATTAACGACTTCGGGATGCTTTTCCTTCACGTCGACTTTTTCGTAGGGATCAGCGGTGAGGTCGAAGAGTTCGACGTAGCTGGAATCCCTGTTCGCAACCAGTTTCCAGTTCTGATCGACGATGGCGTAAGAAACCCAGTGGTACGGCTGATGGCTCCGCGCCGGCCAGGCAGACTGCATTTTCCAGAACAGAGGTTTCTGCCGTTTCGAGTTTCCGTTGCCCAGGAGCATGGCGACCTGACTTTGACCGTCCGGAGAATAGTCAGCTGGCAGGTTCACGCCTGCGACTTCGCAGAACGTCGGCAGCAAATCGACCGCAGAAAACAGTGACGTCCGGTCGACAGCTCCCGCTTTGACCCTGCCTGGCCAGCGAGCAATAAACGGCACTCCAATTCCGCCTTCAAAGAGTGCGCCTTTGTAGCCCTTGCGACCGCCAGTGACTCCTTTGGATGCGCCGATTCCGTAACCCACTCCGGTCGCGGTGTCGTGCATCAGCTCCAGTTCTGTCGGGCGCGACGCTCGCGCAGGACCATTGTCTGAGCTGAAGATAACGAGCGTGTCTTCGGTCAGCTTCAGACGGTCCAGCGTGTCGAGCACTTCTCCAATTCGATCATCAGCGTGAGAAAGGACTGATGCATAAATGTTGTCGGCCTCATCGAGTTCACGAAAACGCCAGCGATATTTCGGTATGGTGTGAAACGGCGTGTGAGGTTCGTGCAGCCACAGATTGATGAAGAACGGTTTGCCCGCGTGATGAGTCTTCTCAATGAACGCGCTGGCATGCTTTGAGTCCTCATGAACGGGCATTTGCTCACCGGCACAGTTGAACGCACCGTACTCGTCGTAACCGTACTCACTCGGCAAAGGAGAGTCCGGAATCATGTTGTTTGACAGGTGCCACTTTCCAAAATGAGCGGTCGCGTAGCCGCTTTGCTGAAGAAGCCGCGGCAGCAGCGGAGCCTTGGGACTCAGCCAGTCCGGCATGTTACGTTTGGCGTTGCTCGGCACCCACGCAAAGTGGCCATCGATGCTGTACCTAGCCGGGAAGTGCCCCGTCATGACCGCCGTGCGGCTGGGCGAGCAAACTCCGCTGGCTACTGTAAACCGGTGAAAGTCAGTGCCTTCTTTCGCCAGCCGATCAATGTTCGGAGTCTTCACATACGGATGCCCGTGGCAACTGAGATCCCCCCAGCCCCAGTCATCCGCAAAGATAAACACAATGTTCGGCTTCGACTCGGCAGACGCGTTCGACGCTGCGAAATGCACACTCAGAAGCAGCAGGGCAAGCGTTCTCATAAATCTGTTTTCGTTCTTTGAATTGAATCGTTGGGAATCAGTTTCAGGCAACTTCGCTACTTACCTTCGGCTGCCCACTGCTTCATCAGCGCGATGTTGCCCTGAATGACTTTCAAATGGCCAGGATCGTTTTTGCGTTTCATCGAGCTGAGGTAAACCTCCATGTCGCTGTCGTACATTTCGGCGGATTCTGCACCCTTGTCGCCTGTTTCGACGATCCAGGTGTCGAGCCACCCTCGCATCTGCATGAGCCGAGCGGCAAACGCAGGATCATTCGCGAGGTTGTTGATTTCGTACGGGTCGTTCTTCACATCGTAGAGTTCTTCCGGCGGGCGGACGTCGCGAAACAGCAACCGCTGAGTTTCGTTCAGAGTGCCAGCTTCGTGCGCTTGCCGAAGAGCAATCAGAATCGCTTTTGCATCTTTGTAAGCACACGGCTGAAGATAAGGACGGTTCGGGAGAAAGTTGCGAATGTATTTGAAATCGGTCGTCCGTACAGACCGCATGTGGTCGACTGTTTCGTCGCAGCGATCCCGTGCGGCAAAGACGGCTTCGCGAGGCGCATAGTCCTTCCCAAGAATGTTCCGAGCCTGCATGTACTTCGGAATTTCAATTCCAGCGGCGGCAAGCGAAAGAGCAGCAATATCGATGTGCTCAACCACGTCTTCTCGAACAGTCCCCGCCTTAATTCCCGGCCCGGCGATCACCAGCGGCACATGCAGCCCTTCGTCGTACATGAACTGCTTCCCGCGAGCGTGACTGATTCCGTGATCGGTCATGAACAGGATGATCGTGTTTTCGTAGACGCCTTCTTTCTTAAGTCGGGCGACGACTTCGCCGACCATCAGGTCCGTCATGCGGACCGAATCAAGATACGCCGCCCAGTCGCGGACGATGTCTGGATGGTTCGGATAGTAGGGCGGAAGTTTGACTGCACTGTCTGGCGTGCGGGTGCCCAGTGCTTTCTCGGCGGAACTCGACACCTTCTCCCAGCCGTTCTCATCCTTGCCGCGAAGCTTGCCGCCTTGCGTTTGAATCTGTGCAAAGAAAGGCTGCCCCTTCTTTCGTTTCGCCCAGTCATTTCCGTCATAGACCGACTGGTCCCATTCGAAGTTGTAATCAGTTTTTCCGAGCCTCCCGTTCATCGGCCAGCCGGTGATCGATGTGTGATAGCCCGCTTCCTGAAAGAGTTTCGGAACGAGCTTGATGCCGGCGGGCAGGTGAATCTTCAGTTCACCGCGCCCGCTGCGGTGATGGTGAGCGCCAATGCTTGTTTGATACATCCCGGTAATAAATGCCGATCGACACGTCGAGCAGACCGGCGCTGTCACATAAGCATTGGAAAACTTCACACCGCTGGCAGCGAGTTTGTCGACATGCGGCGTTTCGATAGCCGTCTCGCCGTAGCAGGAAAAGTTTGCCGACATATCGTCAGGGATGATCCAGACGATGTTTGGTTGTGCGTTGCCGGATCCGCTGGATTCGTCGGCGAACGCAGCTCCGGCATTCATCAGGATTCCACCTGCAAAGAAAAGTGCCGCTGCTACCCGTCTCGTCGAGAATAAATTCATCATCTGGATCCATCTACTGGTTCTGTTGCTGCCCGACTTTTTAAGTCCATGAATTGCTTATTCGCCAGTTCGTTGCGTCATTCACGACCGAGAGACACTGATTTTTCCGATTGGCCCGACAGTCGGCAGGAGCACGGATTAAAGGCACCTGCCTTACCGGCCGCCTGTCACTGGGTAAAAAACGATATTGCGATACCGAACCGCTGTATGATCGCCCTGCAGATACAACGGCCCAGGAGTCATCACGTCGGCCTGATACGCCCCGTTTGTGTTGCCTCGGACAGGCTGGTTGTCAATCACGGTTTCACCGTTCAAAACGACGGTCGCGTGTCGGTCGACAATGGTTATCTCATATCGTTGCCATTCTCCGCCTGGCTTTCCGGCATTTTTCGAAGGTGCAACACGATTGAAAATCGACCCGACACCGTGGATACCCTGCATGCGGCTGTCGCGATCGACAACCTGGGCTTCGTAGACGCCTCGAACGTAGATGCCGCTGTTGCCGCCTTTGGGAACGTTAAACTCGATCTCCAGTTTCCCGTCTCCGAACTTGCGGACCGTGTGCAGGTTCCCGTAGCGCGAGTACGGCTCGAACGTTTCTTTCGGAGACTCGTTGACAAGCTCTCCGTTTACCGCCTTCCAGCCGTTGAGCTGCTTCGGATTCGAAAGTTTCCAGCCGGTCAGATCGACACCGTTGAACGGCCTGACCGGCTCGCCAAATCTGACTTTGGACAGGTCAGGTTTCGGGGGCAGCGGTGGCAGTCGTTTTCCTTGATGAATGACTTTGCTGACCAGTGCAACGCCATTCACCGTTTGCATGGTGATGTGAATCGAATTTCCCTCAACAGTGGCTTCAAAGTCGCAGCGGACCCGCTCACCGGTCGGAGGTCCACCGTCAAATTCCGGCCTGCCAACCCTGCAGTGTCGAGTGAACGTCAACTTCCCGTCGGCAAGTTTCATGTCGGTAATCGCTTTGCCCTGACCGACTCTCCATAGCTCACCGGTCAATTTTCCGTCGACTTCGTTGATCGACAACCATCCCGACGAACCATCGTCCATCCGCATCGCCCAGTCTCCGACGAATACGCCTGCCTCCGAAGCCACTACGGGAAAACTGGCTGAAAGAATAACAATCGACAGGATCAGCGTTCGCATGTTGCACTTTCAAATAAATCAAACTCGGGTCTGCTGACACGACAGGTAGAAACCTTATCGGACCTTGCCAGCTTTACGAATCAGAGCGAACGGCGGCTTCGATTCGCTGAAGGACGCAAAAGGGGGGCAATTGTCTCGCCACTGGCAATAGTCGCGTTCGGCGGATCATTGCTGAATTCTGTCGACCTCCAGAAATCCAGATCTCCCGTTTCAGCGCCGTCCGCGTTGACTGGCATCTTCGTGATCAGGTCGATGACGAACTGATCCCGGTATGCGTTAGTGAGACGCTACTTTTTCACGCGAGGTTTACGAACAACTGGCACAGGCGGCTTGACGGGCTGCGACTCGAAGGCGTCGAAAAACCGCATATTTTTACCGACTCGGTCGTAGTCGCCAAGGTCTTCGCGCATCTCCTCGGCCAGCTTAAGCAGCCGCTGAACAACCCGAGGGTTCTGCTCGGCGACGTTTGTTGTTTCACCAATATCAGCATGAAGATCGACGAGGAAAGGTTTCTCAAAGCCAACTCGGTCTACCGGAGCGATGTGAGTATTTCGGCTGAATGGTGCTGCACCGACAGGTTCTTTGTCGCGTGGCAGATGAAGCTTCCACTTGCCCTGCCGCACGGCCTGGAGATGAACTCGTAAATAGTAGAAGTATGCTTTGTCAGAAGATGCTTTCACAAAGTCACCATGAAAAAGATGTTGAATGTCATCTCCATCGATCACGCGATCGGACGGCGTTTCCGCTCCAGCCAGAGCGGCAAAGGTTGGCAGAACGTCCAACGTGCTGGCGATCGAGTCACAGGTTGTCCCAGCCGGAACCCGGCCTGGTCCCCACAGGATGGCTGGCACGCGTACGCCGCCTTCAAAGGTTGAAACTTTTCCGCTGCGCAACGGCCCAGCCGATCCGCCGTGGTCACTCGCAAGGTGTCCGTCCGCGTGGTCTTTGTTTTTGATCAGCCACGGACCGTTGTCACTTGTAAACAGAACATAGGTGTTTTTTGCCAGCCCCATATCCGTCACGGCGTCCAGAATGCGTCCAACATTAAAGTCGATTTCCTCGATGACGTCTCCGTAGAGTCCGCGTTTACTTTTGCCTTTGAACTGTTGCGATGCATCCAGCCGCGTGTGCGGCATCGAGTGCGGGATGTAGATGAAAAATGGTTGCTCACGATTTCTGGTCATGAACGCAATGGCTTCGTCGGTGTAACGTTTCGTCAATGTAGACAGGTCGGATTCAGGTTCTATCAGTTCTTCGTTGCGGTACAGATTGGCAATACGATCGTTGCTGGTTGGCGTTCCGTAGAAGTAGTCAAAGCCCTGACGCGTTGGGAACAGGTCAATGAAAAATCCTTCCTGAGCGTGCTTCGCCAGATCCCACTTCCCGAAACAGGCTGTCGCATAACCTTTCGACTTCAGAATCTCTGCGACCGTGATCTCGTCGCTGTGCAGAATCGGGTGGACCTGTTTCACGTTGCCGCGTTCTGCAACGCGCATCGGATAGCAGCCTGTCATCAATGCCGCTCGTGACGGACCGCAGACTGGCTGAGCATAGAAGTTCGTGAACTTCATTCCGTCAGCCGCCATTGCATCCAGTCGAGGCGTGCGGATGTCGGGGGATCCGAAACATCCGACATCCTCGTATCCCTGATCGTCGGTGAAAATTACAACGAAGTTGGGTTTTCCAGCATTCGCAGACGCTACCCATGCCGTCACCAGGGCGAATGAGTAAAGCAATGATTTCGTCATCTAAATCGTACCCGCCTGTGAGAATTCTTTTATCGGCTTAAAGGTTCTGTCCCGGTTGTGGTGTCACCTGAGGATGCTGTTTTGCTGGGCCAAATGTTTCCCGTAATGCAGGTTTACGTAGCGTTCGTCTGAAACTCCTGTGCCGGCAAACTACTTCGTCGATTACTCAATTGCCAGGTTCGAGTTTCAGGAAGTCATACTCCGGGTTCACGCACTTTCCCTGCGACGACTTGAACACCAGTTTCAATGACTCGTGGCTTTCGGGGTAGCGACCTTTGTCGTCGGTCTCTGCTTCCCACTGATCGAGCACTTCGCGATGTTCATTCAGGACTGATTTGAAACTGGGGTTATGCGCCTGGTTGACGGTCTGGTGAGGATCATTCTCCAGGTCGTAGAGTTCCTCTTTCGGGCGAGATTCCACATCGAAATACGATGCCTGTAACGGCGTCAGCTTACCTTGCGCGTGAAGTTCTCTCAGCGTCGTGAACGTCGCATAACCGTCGCGATATTGAGGCTGGTACAGAGCGCGATCCAGTTTGTAGTTTCGAAGATATCGAAACCTTGCGGACCTCACGGTGCGGATTCGATCGATGGCATTCCCCATCCGGTCTCGCGCCGAGATGACGTAGCTGCGAGGCTGAAGTTCGTCTGCAAATAAATCTCGGCCTTCCATGAAGTCGGGAATGGCGATTCCTGCAAGCCCGAGTGAGCTTGTCGTAATGTCGATTCCGCTGACGAGGTCAGGTCGCGAGTCTCCGTGCCGGGTAATGTGTGCTGCACCTTTCGGCCAGTGAACAATCAGCGGAACTTTCGTTCCATCCTCGTACAGAAACTGTTTTGCTCGCGGAAGCGGACCGCCGTGATCGGTAAAGAAAAAGACAGCCGTGTTGTCCCACAATTCGTACGTCTTCAATGCGGAAATGATCGCTCCGACCTGAGCGTCGGTTTCCGCAATCTGTTCATAGTGTCGAGCGATTGCGTTCCGAAAAACTTCATGATTTGGATACTGCGGCGGGACGGTCACCAGGTTTTCTGCGACACGACTTTTTGCCGGGAAGTTTGAACCGGTTTCGCCTTCAAACTTTCCACCTTTGAGCTGAATCTGGCCAAAGAACGATTTGCCTTTCAGTTGTTTCAGCCAGGTGACGTCACGACCAACTATGTGCCCGTTGACCTGTTTACGGGGCGGACGTTTGAACTCCGGCGAGTACATGAGGCTGCGGTCGCGCTGAAAGTTGTAATCGTCTTTTGCTTCGTTGAACGTCAGATATCCGGCTTTGCGAAAGAGTTCGGGGATGGTCAGTAGCCCATCGGGGAGCGGCTTCCTGATCATCGTGCGATGCTGATGCAGGCCGTGCGTCGTTTGCATCGTGCCGGTAATCAATGCCGAACGCGTCGTCGAGCATACCGGCGCCGGCATGTAGGCGTGTTGAAACGTGACGCCACCGTCGGCCAGGCTGTCGATGTGTGGTGTCTGAGCCAGAGGATCTCCGTAGCAGCCCATCCAGTCGCTCATGTCGTCGACGTAGATCCACAGAATGTTCGGTCGCTCTGCCTGGGCAATTGAGTTCCCGAATGCCAGCAGAGAAAGAACAATCAGAGCGGCAATACGCAAGAAACGGGATTGGCTCACTGAACGATTTCCTTCGAGGATATGTCGGCAAATGACGCACGATCCAGCGGGCAAGGAAGTTCAACCATCATGAATGCCGCTGGCCGGCCAGAGTGAATGTTAGACTGAGAACAACTCGCGAATCACTTCCGTTGAATCGCCGAACGAATCGGCAGCGATGCCAGAACCCTGCAACAGACTCAGCCATAGATTGCAGAGCGGCGTTTTCTTGTCGCTCATTACGAGGTGGCGACCGTGTTTGATGCCAGCTCCACCGCCGGTGACGAGTGTCGGGCAGTTTGTCAGTGAGTGAACGGAACTCAGATTTGTTCCCAGCGTGATGGAGCAATTGTCGAACAGACTTGAACCGTCTGGCTCTTTTGAAGCCTTCAGTTTGTCGATAAATTCAGCCAGTAATTTTGCGTGAGCGGTGTCGCGTGACTGAGAAACGTCTCGACGTTCACCTTCCGAGTAATGGCTCATGCTGTGAGCCGTCATTGTGGCGCCAAGGCTGGCGATCAGAGAATTCACCGGCATGCGATACGTGAAGACTCGCGTTGCGTCAACCTGCATGGCCGCCACCATCAGATCGTACATCACTCGAATTTCTTCGTAGCCTTCAAGTGACTCGCCGGGTTCATTAACGGGATCAGCCGGCAGCTTCTTTTCAACGCTAAGCCACTTTTCTTCTTTGGCCAGACGGACTTCGATCTCGCGAACAGATTCGAAGTATTCGTCCAGCTTCTGATTGTCCGTCTTATTGAGTTTTCTGTTGACCGACTTCGCGTCGGCCAGCACCGTGTCGAGCACGCTCCGCTGCTCTTGAAGTCGAGCCTGTCGCTCGGCCAGCGGAGTCTTGTCGTTTGAGAACAATCGATGAAAGGCCGCGACCGGAGTATTGAGTGCCGCGACGGGCTTCCCTGAACGGTTCCAGGCAAGCGACAGGCCGGGACCGTGCCCATCACCCGACGCACCTGCCTCTCCCGAAGCGGCGAGCTGAATCGAAGTGAAACGGGTCTGTTCGCCGAGGACTTCCGCCGCTACCTGATCGACAGAAACCGTGTTGTGAAAACTCTGTCCCGGAACGCCGTACCGATTGGCTCCAGTCAGCCAGAACGTGCTTCCGCTGTGCCCGTCCGCCGAATACTGGTGCATCAGATTCTGAATAAACGTCAGATCCTTCTTGTGCCGATTCAGCGGCTTGAGGATGTCTGGAATCTGGTAATCCTCGCCGACCGTGTTGACGTCCGGGTACCAGCGATCCGCCGTCACGCCGAATCCCATGCCAAGAAAAACCATCCGTTTCGGGGCAGCCGTTGCAGTTTTTATCGCTGCTGACGCCGTGCTTCCGGGGCGAAGTGACTCAAGAAACGGCAGTGTGATCAGGGCACTGCTGCTGGCAAGAAATGCTCGACGGGCAACTGCTGAATTCATTGAATGGTTCATGAGGAATCCTCGATAGACACGAAACCGAAGGCGGGCACCTTCTGGTCACTGACTTACTTCGTTTGAAACAGCTTTGACTGAATCAATGCGTGGATGAACTGGCTGATTTCATAGTCGCTTTGCTTCGCGGACCGCATGATTTCGTCTGCGAGATCCTGGTCGGTGAATCCGAAGGGGCGTCCAAGTCCGTAAGCGATGAGCGATTCGGTAAAGCCCCGCGAGAAGCTGTCTTCGTGTCTGGATATCGCGTCGCGGAGTTCGAAGTAGTTTTTGAACTTCTGTCCGCCCGGTAGCTGCCCGCTGGAGTCGATCTCAAACGTTTTCGTCGTCTGCCAGACTCCGAATTTGCGTCGACCAGTTCCGATTAGCTCCAGGTCTCGCCACTGGCCGGAAGCATCGAAGTTTTCAAGCCCGAAGCCGATGGGATCAATCTTCTGATGACACTGCGCGCATTGTGGTTCTTCCTGGTGAGCTTTTCCGAGCTCCCGCGCTGACAACACTTGTCCGGCTAACCGGCTGAGCATCGGGACGTTCGGTGGAGCCGGTGGTGGTGGATCGTTGAGCAAATGTCGCAACACCCAGGCTCCCCGTTCAACCAGCGATGAACGTTGACCGTCAGACCCCATCGCCAGCACGGCGGCACTTCCCAGTAAGCCTCCACGAAGTGAGCCGTCCGGCACTTTCACTTGGCGAAACTCGTGCCCGTCCACGCCGGGTATTCCGTAGTAACCAGCCAGCAGGTCGTTCACCACAACGAAGTCGGCTTTAAGCAGTGACCGTAGCGGCAGTTTCTCGTCAAGTAGTGTGTGGACCGTTTCAAAGACCTCTTCGCGAGCAGATTCCCTGGCGGCATTGTCGAACGTGCGAAACTGGACGCCGTCAAACTGGAACATGCCCAGCCGTTCCATTTCCAGCCACTGATGCACGAAGCCTCGGACAAACCGATCTACCCGCTGATCGCCAAGCAGTCTGGACGTCTGCGATTTCAGCACGGCTGGATCGGAAAGCTTTCCGCTATTGGCGAGGCTCAACAGATCTTCGTCGGGCGGAGCACTCCACAGGAAGTACGAAAGCCGCACGGCCAGTTCCCGGTCAGTCAGCGAGGGCGAACTTTCGTTGCCGGTTGATTCAACCATGTAGAGGAAGCTTGGTGAGGCAAGAACGATCGACAACGGCCCGAGCAGTGCTTCCGTCCTGCTCTGCCCCTTCGTTCGGTTCGCTGCGTATCTTAAAACCAGCCGATCCAGGAAAGCGGAATCCGGCTTCTCGTTGCGGAATGCACGAGTGGCAAACCGTTGCAGCACTTCTCTTGCAAACTCATTGTCGTCGCGACTTGCCAGATCGTTTTCCGCCAACACGTGGCGAAGCTCTTCGACAGCTGGTGCATGGCGATTGACTGGCTCCGGACCAGTGATCTCGGCCCAGTCGACCCAGATGCCCGGCGGAGTGCCGATCCCGTTCTCCTTCATATCAATCGTCGCAAGGTTTTTATCGCCACGATCCTGATGACTTCTCTGGTGGATCATGAGTTGCAGCTTCTGCCCCGGTCGATGCTCGTACTTAAACTCGACAATCTCTGGATCGTTCAGGGGCGCACTGACCTTCCGCCATCCCAGACGCTCCCGACCCGTTCCATAGCCCGAAGTGAATTCAAGATAATGCAGCCGTTCTTCAGCATCAGGGTAAGCGGCTGCCCGTACTCGGATCGTGTATTGGCCCTCGGCCTGCTCGTGTAAAACCGGTAGTTTGATTCGAGTGTAGCCGCCCTGCTTGATCGTCATGATCAGCGTTGCCCCGGTTTTCGTTTCCGGTCGAGCCAGATAGTCATCCATCAGCGGCAACCATTCCTGGACCTGCTGCTTCTTTGCCTGGTATTCATCGAGAAGTCCAAAGGCCGCTGCCGGCTTTTCTTTCTGCGCGAGAAACGCCCTGGCTCTTTTTCCCGTGTCTCGCATCGCCTCTGCCGCTTTCGCGTAGTGCGGCGTGTATTCATCCTCTGGCTCGATGCGAACGGTTCTGGAAGCAGGCGGTTGCCGAGGTAAAACCGCCAGTTCCAGCGAGGCTCTGGCCGTGGCAAGGTATTGCTCTAACTGATCGCTGGAAAAGAACAGCGAAGCTCCAGTCGTGTCGAAGCCGGATGTCGCCTGGTCGTCGGGAAGATTTGAAACATCTGGAATGCCCCCCAGCAGCGCTTCGATCGTGTTCGCATACTCTCGCCGATTGAGCCGCCGCATGGTGATCACGCCGCCGGCGTCGCTGAGAATCTTTCTTGCGACAACCATTTGAATCGACAGATCTTTCAGAAATCCAGTCTTGTCGACATCAGAGATTGGCTCAGCATCCTTCGGCGGCATCTCGCCGGAGTTGATCGCATTCAGAATTTTTGCCCAGCGTTCGGCGGTTGGAATGTCCTTTCCGATTTCGAAAGAAATCGTTTCCAGATCGACCTTACCTTCCTGAGTCTCTGAGTCGTGGCAGTCCAGGCAGTATTTCCTGAAAACTGCTCCGTGCTTTTCCGGCATGACCGCACGCGGCTTGTCGCCGTCGGATGAAGATTCACCAAACGCAACGCTCGCTGACGCAGTGACAACGAGAACCACGACGTATTGAAAAATCCGGCAACGAACCATGCGGCGAAAATCCCTTAAGAACGTGCTTAAAATAGGACCGGCTGGTTACCCCGTCGTGTGTCTCTGGCTCCGCCAGTGCAGGCTCACTTACGGGTACCAAATCGGAAGAATGCCGGCAGAGCCAGCGGGCCACCCGTTAAGCGGGCTGCTCGTCGATGACCAGTTTATTTGTCGAGCGAGTAGATTTTGACGTCGTCCACAACAACGTTTCGGTGAACGGCCAGGCGGAGCATTCGCTTGGTTGGATGCGCGATCCCTTCCGACGAGAACGAACCGACTTCTTTGCCATCAATCGAAACGCTCAACTTGTCTCCCACAACACTAGCGACGGCGGTGTACCATTTTCCGGTTTCCAACTTGTGTGGGAATCGCTTTGCTTTTGTCTTCAGCTCCTTTGCTTGAGCTTCCGTCAGAGTTTTCGCCAGTCGAGCTTCGCGAACTTTCAGATCCATCACGCCGGTCTTCAGGTCGGCCAGCTCCGTCTGTTTCATACCGATGACCACTTTGAAGAGGTGTCCCGCCCAGACCTTCTTGTACTGCAAATCCGCGAAGTTCAGACCCAACGAATCTTTCTCGTGCTCAAGCATGAACTTGATTTCGACCCGGCCATCTCGAAACTCCATCGGGTGAGTCACTGAGACGCCGTGGTCGGCGGTCTCGTGAATGAAGATCCGCATCGTTCCGTCTTTGAGATCAACCTGCTTGTGACCACCGGCGCGACTCCTGCTGTTTGTTCCCCAGCCGTTGCCGACCTCGTCTTTCAATTCCTGAGATTCGTTCCGCTCGAAGTCGTCACTGAAAATCAACTTGCCAGGTTCTTTCACATCTTTCGCAAAAGTGCCGAGTGAAAGGCCAACCGATGCTACGATCAGAACGCAAGCTGTAAAAAGTCGTGTTTTCATTATTCGTTACCTGAAGTGGAGTGGGATTTGACTCGTGGTAAATCCATGAACGATCAATCAAACGCAAATTCAAGAATCGGACCGGACGCCTCGGGGTTCGAATCACTGGCGAACGTATGAGTGAGACCAGGCACTTCGCCTTCGATCTGCCCTGTTTCCCGCACAAGAATCAGTGTGGCAAGCCCTGAATTGTGCGTTCGCAAAAATCGTAGCAGTTTTGCATTTTCAATGCCGAAGCTACCGCGTTGTACGCTACGAGGAATTTCAAACGTTCCTAACAGGATGCCATCGGCCGGACCTGGAGCGTCTTCCCAGAGGCTTTCAATTTCCCAGTCTCGTTTTGCTTCGTTAGTCAGACCATAAACCGCAAAGCGATTGATCGTCGGCAGCCGAGCGGCGAAACCAATTCCGCTGGGTACCTGATTCAGCCGAAGGCGAACAGACTTTGCCGCTTCAAGGTCAACTCCCGTGACTTCAAATGAAAATATCGAACGTCGGTCCCAGCCCTCACTGTGACCGCGTTTGACCATCAACAAATCTGGATGACAACGTCTTCGTTTGTTATTTCGAATAACCGACGTGGATCGCCCGCCGGTTCCAACCCGCACCACACGAGGCCGCTCTTCCATAACCTGATCCGCGAACTGTCCTTCGAACACCGTCAACTTCAGCTTGGAGATGGACGCCGATTGCTGTTCGGTTAACCGAACCTTTTCTCCAGTTAAAGACTGATGGACCGAAATCTCGCCTTTGATCACGTCAATACCGGACGGTTTTCCACCACCAGGCACGTTAACAGCGAAATGCGTTCCATGATCGGCGACAAAACCGTTTGGCATTTCGAGAACAAAACCGATGGCTGACTCAGGCACCGTGACCACCGCCGCTCCGCCAGCCAGCCTCGCTCGCATTCTTGAAACCAACTCAAGGTCAGCCGGGGCTTCCAACACGACTTCTGCACCAGACGCAAATCTGACAGTTGCGATTCCAGAAACCAGTTTCATCAACCCTGGAGCAAGCTTTGATTCTGGAATTGTCGGCAGCGAGCTTTCCCACGCGGCGTTCTCACTGGAGACCAGCGTCGCCACCGGAGCGACGTCGAAAAGCCCAGCCGTCAGAAATGCCGGGCCAAGGAAAAGCATCACGACGACGATCGCCGCCACGCTCGTGCCAACCACCACGAATCGTGGCGACATTTTTGCTCTCGTTACTTCAATCGATGAAACTGGATCAACGACGGGTTCGAAAGACCGTTCGCGAAGGCCGGCATCCACGGCGGCAGAAATAGCGAACTCACGTCGCAGTTCAGTATTTCCCTTCAGCAGACAGTTCAGCTCGGCAACTTCGGCATCGGTCAGGTCACCGAGCAGGTATCGCTGTATCAAAGTCTGGGGATTCATTTCAGGACATCTCCGAGGCAATCTGGCCGCGGACACAGATTGCCAGTTTAGCACGCAACCTTCCGAGCAGCTTGTAAAGCGCATTGACTGATTTGCGGTCACGCCCGGCGAGTTGCTTCACGCGACCATCGCCCACGTAAGGAGCCAGCAGCAATTCCTGATGAGGTGACGGGAATTTCGACAGGCAGATGTTCAACGCTCGCCGAACTGACGCGATCTCCCCTGCGTCAATCGCTTCCGCTTCGTCGGCAATCAGTTCCAGAACCTCGTCGCTCAGTACGTGCCGACTCCGACGTAAGGTGGCAATCGAAGAAAGGCATTTGAACCGCAGAATGACCTTCGCCCACGGAAGGAATCCGTCCTCGTCCTTGAGCTGCCCGAGTTTTTCCCACATCGTCACGCTGGCTTCCTGCAAGGCATCCTCGACCGAGTTCCAATCCGGCAGAATGGACCGGGCAAACGCCCGCAAAGCAGGCTCATGCTTGACAAAAAGTCGCATGAAATCGCCTTCGGAAAGGTTTGGAGTTGGATCGATGGAATCGGCCATGGCTACCTATTTCAGTCAGCAACTGAACCTGCTGCGCGATTCTCAAAAGTGCCAGAAGAAATTTGCAATTGGCAGCGTCAACGGTCCCGCGATTCACGATTGACGGACTCCTTGACGTCCTTATGGAACTGCTCGCGGAACGCAGCGTCGGCGTCGATTTCGGATGCTCCCCGAGCGAGGTACGGTTTCGGGCGAGGAGCAAATTCGCCACCGGACCAGCGGATGTTTCTGAATGCTGGCACTTCGCCCTGCCAGGGTCTGGTGACTTTATCCGGCCATTCTTTCTGGCCCGGAGTCAGAATCAGGCTGGTCACGAAATCATAGTTTTCGAGAACTTCATCCTCAGACGTTTTGAACTGATCAAGCGACAGATTCAGCGAATGTGCCCCCGCATCGGAAAGCGACACCAGCGCAACGAATCGACGAGACTTTCTGCCGGTATAACCTCGCCACTTATCTGTTTCGAGAATCACAGCGAGCATCTCATTCGGATCCGACGTCTCAACATCCAGCGCCAGTGATGCTCCACGCGGACCAGCAAATGTCGGATCACCGACCTTGTGAGTTTCATAATTCCAGTGTTCTCGATGCCCGACTCCAACCAATGCCCAGTCGCGCCAGCCGTGCTGGAAATCTTCGATCAACCGTTGCCGGACAGTCGTCGCCTTAACTCCGGCTTCCTTGATTTGCTGCGGGAATGCCTGGCGACAATCGCTCGTTACCGTCAGCAGAGACGTGTCTGCGTAACCCGGCGGCATTTTCAGCAGCATGCCGGTTTCGTACGTCACATTCGCAAAGGCGAATAATGGTTCGCCGAGTTCAACCACGGGACACTCGGCGACGAAGACGTTTCCTTCGCGAACGACGTCAGCCGATCGCCAGAACCTCGCACGAGGATCGCGGTCATACCCGTAAAACACGGAGACGGACTTCAACTTGTGCGGCCCGGAAAGATCCGGTCGCACGACGAGCCGCGGGACTCCGTCTTCTGATTTCAGATCAAGCTGCGTCGTCGCAGTCCTGGGAAACTGAAACGTTCCTTTGAGGTGCGTCTCGAACCACCGCACGCGCGCCGCGTAATTGTCAGCCGTGAATCGATGGTTCATGTGCGGCGAAAACGACATTGCTCCGTTCTTCTGAGGCAGCGAAGTAAAACCACGAATGACGAGCTCCATCGGCGAATTGAAATCGTTCGTCGCCCCGAGAAACATCAGCGGGCACTTGATGAGCGGCCAGTAGTTCTGGCAGTCCAGCGTCGCGTTGTAGAGGTCGAGGTCTGCCCGCATCCGCCGCGTCGACCCCGGCACGCCGGTGATATCCGAGTAGAGATACCCGCTTCCGCCGACCGACGGAGACGCCGCTTTGACTCGCGGATCGATTGCCGTCAGTACAGTCAGTCGGCCTCCCATGCTGTGACCGGTCACGCCTACGTTTGCTCCGTCAGCTTCGGGCTGCTCTTCGAGAAACGTGATCGCTCGCCGGGCCGCCGCTGAATACAACAGCCAGCTACTGTTCCAGGGATGCGGCACGTCGTGAACGGTCCCTTTATCGGGTGAGACGTCGTTGTGATGTTTGGGATCGAAAAATCCCGCGGGAATTCCTGCCCAGTCCGTAATTGGATCGCTCGGCTGATCAATCACATGCTCACCCCAGTTGACCGTCACCGCAGCGTAACCATGCGACGCCCAGAAGCGAGCCGTGTCTGGTCTGGCCTGCTGGCCGCCGCCGTGCAGCTGAACTATCCCCGGCTGTTCTTGCCCCCCTCTGGGGAAAGCATAGAAAGCGGCGACTCGTGTCTTCTTCCCACCGAATGTTCCCACGACATAACGGATGTGCCGCAGAACGATGCCGTCGTCGATCGATTCGCGAATTACCTCAACTTCAAGGTCCTCGGCGCGAGGATCAAAACTCGCCCACGTCTGCTCGACCGTCTGTGGAACATCCTGAGCAAACACCATCGCCAGATTGCAGAGCAGCACCGAAGCAAATAGATGTTTCATACGAAGCCTTTCGGCATGATCAGTGAAGAATGTGAGCCACAGAGATTACCGAGGCCTCAGTGAAAGCCTCTGACGGAAAACTCATTTTCCCGGTGTTCTCTGTGGCTCAAATCTTTCGAGCAATTGGCAAAGCATCAGGCCATGCCATTAAGCGAGAAGCTCCGGAACGATGCCCGTGCTGTGGCTGAATTTGTCGACTGGCAAATCTGCCTGCTGCATCAGAGTCAGCCAGTAGTTCGCCAGCGGAGTATCCTGCTCGGGCAACACGATGTGTCGGCCGTGTTTGATGCTCTTCGCTCCGCCTCCGGAAAGGATTGCGGGCAACCCCTTCAGCTCGTGGCCGGATCGCAGGTTCGTTCCGTAGCTGACGATGCAGTTGTCGTACAGCCGACTGCCGTCCATGTCTCTGGCCTCTTTGAGCCGGTCGAGGAAGTGGCCGAACAACTCAGAGCACTTCTTATCCCGTTCACGAGACGCCAGCGTGCGTGGCTGCGAGAATCCGTAATGACTCAGCGAGTGAGCTTTCAAAGAGACGCCCATGCCCGCCAGCACGGAACACACCGGCTGCCGGTAGGTCACCACGCGAGTCGAGTCGGTCTGCAATGCGACAATAATCATGTCGTACATCAGCTTGATTTCTTGCTCGCCGGTAATGCCTTCGGCTGGAGTGCCGAAAGGGGCATCCGGTTTCGGAATTGCCGCCCACGATGCCTGACGTTCAAGACCCTGCTCGATCTGCCGCACTCCCTGAAAATACTCGTCGAGTTTCTCCTGGTCGCCTTTGCTGAGTTTCCTCTTCATCGAGCCGCCGTTCACGCGCACGATGTCCAGGATGCTTTGCTTCTTCTGCAACCGAGCCTCCAGTTCCTCGCGTGAATCCGTGGCCGAAGCAAAGATCGTTCGAAACAGGTCGAGCGGTCGGTTAATGCCCGGAATCGGGTTTCCTCCATCATCCCACGAAAGTGATAGCCCCTTGCCGTGTCCGGAATTCTGACTGCCGTCCGGCTCAATGGCCGCTAGAGCGAGTGACGTAAACCGCGTGTCTTTGCCCAGGAATTGAGCTGCCACCTGGTCGCACGAAATTGAGTTGAAGAATCGCTTTCCGGCAGTCCCCGCAACGTTTGCTCCAGTCAGGTAGGAGCAGCTTCCGCCATGCGGATCTGTCGCGCCGAGATTTGTCAGGTTGGCCACCATTGTGATGTCATCCTGATGTCGCTTCAGAGGAGAGAGGCCCTCCGTCAGTCCGATCTCCGAAAACCGGCCAGCTTCCTTCGGGTAGAAGGTTTCTTTCGTAAATCCGAATCCGCCGCCCAGAAAAATCATCCGCTTCGGCGGTGCGGCAGAGTTGTCTTTTCCTTTGGCAAAGGATTCGAGAAACGGAACGGCGACGCAAACACTTCCCGCTCGCAGAAAGGAACGTCGTGTGGCCGAGTTGGTGAAGAATGGATTCATTACGACTTTTTTCTCTGGAGGCAGCAGGCAGGCCGGGTCGTGTCCCGGCAACTAATCGTCCCGGCACCTGATAGATGAATCAAGCTGGGTTGACCTCCCAGCGTCCGTCAATGCTTGTTTCTAATTCGGATTCCCTCAGGCGAAGACGCCAAATCGCGAAGAGCTTGATCAGACTGAATCCTTCGCGTCGTAGCGCCTTCGCGTGAGGATTCTTATTTCATACGGAAGAGTGGACTCTCCGCAATCTCGTGGACCATCGTCCGAAGTCGATAGTCGTCACCCTTCAGCTTATCGAGAATCGTCGCTACGGCATTGGCGTCTGAGAATTCGACCGTTCTGCCGAGGCCGTATGCCAGCATCGATTCGACCAGCTCCTGTGCCAGTCGATCGTCCTCTTTCAATAATACCGTTTTCAGTCCTTTGACATCGTCGAAAGCAGCTCCGCCCGGCAGTGTCCCACCCGGTTCGATGGGAATCTGTTGCCGACCGACGGCTTCGGCGTCTCGCCACTTCCCGATCGTATCGAAGTTTTCCAGGCCAAAGCCGATCACATCCATTTTCTTATGACACGACGCGCAAACAGCTCGACGCTGATGCAGCTCAACCATCTGCCGATTCGTGGCCGGTTTGTCGGTGGCGGCTCCAAGTTCTGGCACATTTGGCGGTGGTGGTGCGGGCTTGTCGTGCAGCAGTTTTTCCATGACCAGAGCACCGCGAATGACGGGCGACGAACGTTCTCCGTTCGAACCCAGAGTCAGAAACGCGGTTTGTCCCAGCAGGCCGCCGCGAGGTGAATCTGCTGGCAGATTCACTTTCTGAAACGCATCCGAAGTTGCATTGTCGATGCCGTAATGCTCACCCAGTACCGAGTTGATCACCACGAAATCAGAATCGATCAGGTTGGATGCAGGCAGATTCTTAGTGACAAGCGTTTCAAAAAATGCCAGCACCTCGCGATAGGCCGAATGCCGGATGCCTTCGTTAAAACGGAAAAACTTATTCTCGTCGACCGTAATCGCGTTGAACCGGTCCAGCTCCGCCCACTGACTCATGAAGCCTTCAAAGAACGAAGCCGCCTTTGGATGATCGAGCATCCGATCGACCTGCCTGCTCAGAACGTCCGGTTGCGCAATCGAGCCATTATCGACGCAGGAGTAAAGCTCGTCGTCAGGCGGGCTGCTCCATAGAAAGTACGCAAGGCGGATCGCCAGTTCCCGGTCATCGAGCATTCGTTTTCCGTCAGAGGCATCGCTCGCTTCCTGAAGAAACAGAAAGCCCGGCGATGCCAGAACGACTGCGAAGACCTCGCCCATTGCCTGCTCAATGTTCTGCCCCTCAGACCGATTCATCTGATACAGAGCGGCCAGTTGATCGACGTATTCGGGCGACGGCGGATTTCGTCGAAACGCTTCGAAGGCAAACCGTTCGATAAGCTCCCTCGCGTTCTCATCGTTCAACGGAGCCGGACGCCTGCCGCGTACCGGCGGCTCCGGGTAAATCAGTGTCTCAAAGAATGCGCGTTCTTCGTCGTAGAATGGTCCTTCGATTTCGAGCCAGTCGATCCAGATCGACGCCCACTCGCCGCCTCGATCAACTCGGTTGAGGTATCCATCCAGGACTCGGATGTTCGCTCGGTTCTCTTCGACGGCAAAGTTCAAACTCCGCTGCCCGATCGCACCTCGGTAGTTGACTTCAACCGTCTGAGGATCCAACGTCGTCCCTCGCACCTTGACCACATCAACGATTCCATCGGCGTCAGAGACGCCAAGGAATTTCCGAATCTCTGGCGGATCTCCGTTGATGCCG
>TARA_R110002072_G_scaffold289831_1_pt1 | contig 22679 bp, 9 predicted proteins | sample TARA_R110002072 | Tara Oceans TARA_R110002072 (sample SAMEA4397118) | marine metagenome | biome: Polar Biome; feature: [SRF] surface water layer (ENVO:00010504); material: water (ENVO:00002006), including particulate matter (ENVO:01000060) such as... | depth 5 m | reverse complement strand
CCTCTCCCCCCGCATCCCGCCGCAGTGCGCGAGGGAAGTCGATCGGCGGGGGAGAGGGGACAAAGTTCGGACCTGCGGTCCGAAGGCGAAGGCAGCTCCCTCGTCCCTCACCGCTTGCCCCTCAGCCCGCAAGAAATCACCGAACGCATCCTCGAACACAACCTGCATGGGATCGATCTTGATCCGCGGGCGGTGCAGATTGCGGCGGCGGCGTTGTGGCTGAAGGCTCAGCAGGTGTGTCCCGAGGCCAAACCCCGGCAGCTCAATCTGGTGGCGTCGAACCTGCGGCTGGGGAGTCTGCCGGACAACGACCCGGCGCTGGTCGAGCTGCGGCAGACGGTCGAGCAGGAGTCGGGCATCCCGGCGGCGCTGACGGACTCGATCGTGCAGGCGCTGGCCGGAGCCGATCACCTCGGCAGCCTGCTCAAGGTCGACGCGGCGATCGACACGGCCATTGGCGAGTTCGAACGCAGTCTCGGCTGGGAAGACTGGGGCGAGAGCGTGAAGCAGTTGAACCTGTTCCCCGACGGCCGGGTGGAGCAGCACAAGTTTGAGTTCTCGCGCGAGCGTGTGGCGGTGGGCGTGCTGACGGCGCTGGAGTCGTTTCTGCAGCGTCACACCCGCGCGGACGAACTCGGCCTGCGTCTGTATGGAGAACAGCTCGCCGCCGGCGTCCGGTTTGTGCGGATGGTCCGCGAGGGCTCGTATGACCTGGTCGTGGCCAACCCGCCGTATCAGGGCACGTCGAAGATGGCGGCGGGGAAATACATTCAGGAGACATACCCGCTGGGGAAAGCCGACCTGTTCGCGGCGTTCCTGTTACGCGGTCTGGAGCTGGTCCGCGAGGGCGGCGTGTCGTCGATGCTGACGATGCGAAACTGGATGTTTTTGCAGCAATACCAAGAGCTACGTGAATGGGCGCTCAAACGGTTTGACCTTCGCGCATTTGGTGACTTTGCCGTTGGTGCGTTCGACGAAGTTCCAAATGACTTGTTGTCGGTGGCGGTAACCATATTTCGGAGTTGCCGACCGGCATCTACTATTACCTATAGCGTTGCTCAACAACCGACCTTGCTCGGAGCTGCGGCCTATGACCGCCAACGCACGAGTAGAAAACTCGCTGCGACGTTAGCGGGTTGCGGCACCTCGAAGTTTTCGCAAGTCGAGTTCAGCACGATCGAGGGGACTCCACTTGTGTATTGGTGGGACGCAGAAACTCTCGATCTATTTCGCCAAGGGAACATGATTGGAGCATCCTACCCTGCAGAAGCCGGGATCATCACAGGAGATGATGTCCGATTCACCCGACGTGTTTACGAGGTCAGGAATGACACCACCACGCGACATGCATGGCCATTCTTCATTCAGGGTGCAAAAGGCTTAGGCTGGTTCGATCCCACGCAATGGGCGGTTAGTTGGCGTCAGGGAGGTCTTCCAATTAAGTCCTTTCGTGATGTCTCGGCCAGTCCGCGTTTTGGTAATCCTGAGCATTACTATCACCTCGGTATTGCCTTCTCAATGATCGGCAATGACTTCATCGCGCGCCAGCATCGGTTTCCATCACTTGTCGGAAAAAAGGGGTCGTCACTTTTCCCTTCGCAGAGTGAAATTCCACGTTACCTATGCATGCTGAACTCTGCTCGCGCGAAGAGGATTATTGAATCACTTAGCCCAGGATTGGACTTTCAAAACTCCGACGTGAACCGCCTGCCGCTGTTCCCGATCGCGAACGCGGAGGACATCTTCGCTCAGGTGGAAGCAGCGTTCACGGTCCACGAATCGCACCGTGAGGCGTCGGTCGAGTTCCGGCAGCCGGGGCCGTCGCCGTGGCGCGCGGCTCAGGCGTGGGCGCAGGTCGCCGTGGATCGACCCGAGAACTCGCCGCTGCCCGAGTACGTCGAAGAACTCGACCCCGAGCCGCCCACCGATCATGTCAGCTTCGCCCTCGGCGTCGCCCTCGGACGCTTCGACGCCAACGGCGAAGGGATTCTCGATCCGGACACCGGGGTGGCACGTCCCAGAGCCCCCGGCGATGGGCGTGGCGAGAGCGACGATCCCAGCACCACCACGCCCTTCGCAAGCTCAGGGACGTGCCACCCTGCCGAGCCTGTGAGCGGCAAGGCGCTAGCCGCCGGTGACGCGTTCGCGAAATCGGCATCACGCTCCGATGTGACATCAGACAGCGCAAAACCGGCGGCTAGCGCCTTGCCGCTCACGGACGCTCTCCCGCATGGCATCCTGTTTCTCGACGGGACACTCGATGGTCACGATCTGCGGGACTCGCTCGGGCATCCGGCGGCGAAAATCATTCTCGACTCGTGGGAGACGTACGGGCCGGACATCACCTCGGGAAAGAAACAGCACATGCCCGTCCGCGACTGGCTGCGTGAGAAATTCTTCAGCGACGTGCATCGGCAGATGTACGAGAACCGGCCGATTCACTGGCCGCTGTCGTCGGCGAAAAAGACGTTCGTCGCGTGGGTCACCATCCACCGCTGGGACGAGTCCACACTGCGGGTGCTGCTGGCCGATCACCTGGCTCCGACTCTGACACGTCTCGACGGAGAACTCGACGACCTGCGGACCGCCCGCGACGGAGCCGATCAAAAAGCCGCCCGCGCCGCCGCCGACCGCTTCAGTGACGTGAAGAAGTGGCGCGAAGAACTCGCCGAGTTCATCGCTCAGGTAGAACACTGTGCCGACCACGGCCCGCCCCCGACCTCGCCGGATGCGAAAAAGTGCCCGCCCCGCGAGGTCAGCGCGTCGTACGCTCCGGACCTGGACGACGGCGTGATGATCAACAGCGCCGCCCTGTGGCCGCTGCTGGCTCCACAGTGGAAAGACCCGCAGAAGTGGTGGACCGAACTGGCTCTGAGCAAGGGCAAGAAGGACTACGACTGGTCCCACCTGGCCATGCGCTACTGGCCGACCCGCGTCGACGAAAAATGTCAGAAAGACCCGTCGCTGGGAGTCGCCCACGGCTGCTTCTGGAAATACCACCCCGCGCGAGCCTGGGCCTGGGAACTCCGCCTGCAGGACGAAATCGGTCCGGACTTCCGGATCGAAGAATCTCCGTACCGAGGCGACGGTGGAGACGTGGAACACCGCGACGCCTTCGTCGCCGACCACTCCGACGAAGCGGTTGAGGCGATCGAAAAAGAAGTCAAACGCCGCCTCCGCAAACACGACGACCCGCTGAAGGAATTGCGTCTGCTGGAACCCGGCATCTGGTCGGCGGAACCGTACCGCTGCTACGAGCTGGAACTGGCCGTGCTGCAGAAACAGGGAGTCGAATTCCGCCTCCTCGCTCCTGATGAGGCGGCCGCGCGTACCACCTACGAGGCTGAGAATCCTGAGCGAGTGTCACAGCGAAAATCACTACTGGCCACCGCCGAGGAAAAACTACTCTTCCCCGACGCTGCACCGGTAAAGAAGAAACGTAAGAAAGCCACAAAGAAGAAAGCCACGAAACGACGGAAGAAAGCTGCCCACGACAATCAGGCCACGACACCGGATGCGGCCGAATGAACAACGCCTGACAGCGCTGTGTCCGAAAGTCTGACACAGCGGAAGTCACGGCTTGCAGGCGATAGACTCCCTGCCAACCGTGACAAAACAATAGCCACGTATGAGTTTGATGATGTCTGAAACCAGCTCAACAACCACATTCTCCCGAGGTGCCGAGTGGGTCCGTGCGGATTTCCACTTGCACACGCTCAAGGAGCCAGGTGTCTCGCGGAGTAAGTTCCGTGCGGAATTTCGCGACCGCGAACATCCAGAAGGCGAGTTTGCGAAAGAGTGGGTTGCACGTCTTGTCGCTGAAAATATTCGCGTGGCCGTGATCACCAATCACAACTTTTTCGATGCGGGTGAGTTCAAGTCCCTACGGAGGAAGGCACGCAAGGAGGGCATTCTCGTCCTGCCTGGCCTTGAACTCGGCGTCAACGCGGGCCAGGGAGTTCACACGCTGATTGTCTTTTCGCCGGACTGGGTTGATGACCAGGCAGCGGGGGACGGAATTGAGCGGTTCCTGAAAGCGGAGTTCACAACATCACCTGATGAGGGGGCTCGGACCAAACACGATCTGAAAGGATGTCTGCAGGAACTGGAGTCATACGGCAAAGACTATTTCGTAGTCTTTGCACACGTTGATTCGGACAACGGCCTGATCAGTGAATTGGGTTGGGGGGCTCTCGGTCACGCGATTGAGAATTGCGGTGACCTCTGGCGACGCGTTTCGGGCCTGCAGAAAGTGAAGGACCCCGACTACGTCAAGCAGAACTGGCCAGGAGCGACGGTGCCGGCCTTTGTTGAAGGGTCAGACCCACGCGACAGCATCGAGGAAGTCGGTAAGTCCGGGCAATCCTGCTGGTTGAAAGTCGGCGATCTGAGCTTCGAGTCGGTGAAGTTTGCGTTGACTGATCATGTTCAACGAGTCCGAAGTAACGCTCCTGAGGAACGCTGTGGCCCAATGTTACATTCGGTTCGCTTTGAGGGCGGTCTGCTGGGTGGACAGGAATATGGCCTTTCGGAACAGCTGACGACGTTGATTGGCTCACGTGGTAGCGGGAAGTCGAGCGTCATTGAATGCCTGCGGTACGCGTTGGCATTCGAGCCCGGCCAGAACGCTGATGCGAGGTACAAAAACGATCTCGTCAAGGCGATGCTCGCCAACGGCGGGGAAGTCATTGTCACCGGTCTGAATGAGCATGACCAGACTGTCGAAGTTCGCCGTCCACTGGGGTTTGACCCGCAGGTAACTTTGGAAGGTCAGTCAACCCGACTGCGTCCTCGGGACGTGTTCCCAAACGTGTTGTACTTCGGCCAGAAAGACCTTGGAAACAGGCATGAAGGCTTTGAAACCGAGTTCTTTGCCATGCTGACGGGATCGACGACTCCCGACGACCAGCATCAGGAAGAGCAGCTCACGCTGGCAGTCCGGCAGGCAGTTACCGAGTACCAGACCGTTTTGAAGGCCAAAGGTCTCGACGACGAATACGCTCAGGAAGAAGAGAAGCTCAAGCACCAGCTTGAGGTCTACGCGAAGAAGGGCGTCGATCAGCAGCTCGCGGCGTTGACGGTCTTCGATGCGGATCGTCGTGTCGTCGCTGACCTGCGCGACCAGATCGAGGAGTTTCGTAATCACACTGGGCAACTCGACACCGACTGGCACGGAATCCTGGACGACTGGCCGGTGCTGAAGAGTGAAACGCTGAAACAGCCGGCAGGGCGGTTGGCGAAACTGCTGGAAACCGTTCAATCGCTGAAGACGGATTACGACCGTCTGATCACGGGCCTGCAAGGCGTCGCGACGGAACTTGGTGGCATCTTTGCCAGCATCCAGGAATCTGAGCGAGCAGAGCAGGAAGGCTTCAGCCAGCTCCTTCGCGACATCGATGCTCCGGGACTGGACCTCGATGCCTACCGGAAAATGAAGTCGCGCCACGGACAGCTCGTGAAGCTGTTGCATGCGGCATCCAACCGGACTCAGGCGGAACAGGCCGCCCTGTCAAACGTACTGACCGCTGCTCAGAGTCTGCATCGGTTTCGGCGGGAACTCCACCGGAAGGAAGAGGCCGCTCTGAAGGAGTGCGCGGAGTCCGTTCCCGAGGCAATTCAGCTCAAGTCGCAGTTCGAGGGTGACCGCGAAGGGTTTGACGCATTCATCGCATCGCAGCTCAGCGGGACGCACTTTAGAAAGACGTCCCGGGAAGGTGTCGTCGCCAAACTGACGAATGGGCTGGCGATCTTCGAGCACCGAGACAAGCTGCAGGACACACTCGGAGCGACAGCCGATGTGGAGAAGCTAAGGACCGCACTTTTCGCAAATCTGGATGAGTTTCTGACCTATCGCGTCGCTGACCGCCGAGAGATCACATTTGACGGGACCCCGATCCAGAAGCTGTCTCTCGGGCAGCGAGCCACGGCAATTCTGACGCTACTGACATCGCTCGATCGCTACCCGGTCATGTTGCTGGATCAGCCTGAGGACGACCTCGACAACGAGACCATCTTTCGGCACGTCGTCGAGCCGCTCCTGCAGCGAAAGCAGCGATGCCAGTTTGTCATCGCGACACACAACGCAAATATCCCGGTCCTGGGCGATGCCGAGCAGATTCATGCCTGCCGGGAAGTAGAACATGGTCGATACGACCACGAATCAGGAAGTCTGGATCGCACGGCAACCAGCCAGGCAATTGTCAACATCATGGAAGGCGGCGTGGAAGCGTTTCAACGACGCCAGAAGGTATATCAGCAATGGACGAAATCAGTCTCCGACAGGAACTCCTGAAGGGCGAAGACAGCACTCGGCAGTTCAAACGCGAATGCACCGATGCCAGAAAGCTGGCGGCAGAGCTTGCCGCGTTTCTGAACTCGAAGGGCGGACGAATTTACGTTGGTGTTGACGACGACGGTAGCATCGTGGGCTTGTCCTCTGACGATATCGGCGCTCTTAACCAGCTCGTCAGCAACGCCTGCACCAACAATCTGGAGCCATCGGCGGGAGTCTCATCAGAAAACGTCGCGACGTCGGATGGTATGGTTGTCGTGCTTGCGATCGAAGAGGGAAACGACAAGCCCTATCAAACGTCGGATGGATATTTCTACGTAAAGCGTGGCGCAGACAAGCGTCGTGTCACCACACGAGCGGAGCTGCGCCGTATCTTTCAGGCCGGCGGCGCTGTCTATGCGGAAGCATTGCCCGTCACGGGAAGCACACTCGCAAATCTTGATCTCGACAGATTTGGTGACTTCTACACCGCAAAGTATGGGCGTGATGTTCCGGACGAAAACAACATCGAGCAGGAATTGACCGCCTGCCGCCTGATGGCTGATAGCCGACTGACAGTAGCGGGGGCGCTGCTTTTCGCGAAGAACGCCTATCAACTGCTGCCGGAATTCACCATCAAGGCTGTCTGGTTCAAGGGTGTGGATCGTGCAGGCACAGAATTCCGTGACAGTCGAGTGTTGACCGGCACGCTGGCCCAGCAGTACGAACAAGGAATGGCATTCTGCAGGAAGTGGAATTCCCGTATCCAGACAGACCCGTCCATAAACAGCCCTGCGGCAGACGAAGTTCCAGACCTTGTCTTTGAGGAACTCCTGACGAATGCCCTGATACACCGGGATTACTTCATTCAGGACTCTGTAAAGATATTCATCTTTGACGACCGTATCGAGATACGGAGTCCCGGACGTCTGCCAAACAGCCTGACTGTGGAACAAATGCGTCATGGCGTCCGACGCGACCGCAATCCCGTTCTTGCATCATTTGCGTACGACGTCATGCAATACCGGGGACTTGGCAGCGGAATCCTTAGAGCGCTGAAGGCAGTACCGGGTCTCCTGATCGAGGAAGCCGACGAAACAGAAGAAGTCACGGTTACGATCCCAGTTCCGCGGGCAGCTACCGATGACTGATAATGGGAATTGTCGTGTTTTTGGGCCGGTGACAACCGTCTTAGACACTGAAGTCCGCAGGTGGGTGCGCAAGCATGGTGTCGTGTGCTGGCTGGACCTTGACGGCCACTACTCGGGCTTCGTCGAGCAGTTAATCGAGCAACGGGCAGCCGTTGAGCTGCCGTTCGAGGTTCACTCATTTCGTGGCAGTCATCTGGAGCTGATGCTGGCCGTCGAAAACTGCGCAGCCGGGACTGAGAAGACTCAACTGCTCATCCATCTGCCGGGGTTCAATGAGGACGCCGTCCGCACGGCTCCGTTGTACGAGCTGTACGCGGCCGGCACGCGATGTCGGAAAGCGCTGTCGACTCTGATCACAGAGGCCGCTGCCGGGCAGGTGCGACCGGATCAGATCGAAGCGTTTCTGGCCACCGATGATCTGACTCTCGCCAGCGCAGACCAGTGGCTGACCGAGGCCATCAGCACCGAGGGCGATGCCTTCGGTCAGCAGTTGAAGCTGCTCAAGCTCCCGGCACTGGTCGAGGAACTGCTCAGTGGCGGGGATATTGCCAAGCGGGCAGATTCCGCCGAGGGACGGGCGGCGATTTTGGCTCGACTGGCGAAGGCGGTGGGAATCACTGATCAGTGGGCCACCGAGTCTTTGCAGGCGTCTCGCATGTCGCCGGTCGGGGAGGCTCTGGCGTTCGCGGCAGCGAGCTGGGCTCTGTGTGTCGAGTACGTTCATGACCTGAAGCGTCCGCCCGCTGGCGATGCGCTGCTCGGTATTCGCGACCTGCCGGCGGGTGTGGTCACGGCGTGTTCGGAACTGGCTGATTACCTGCGAAGCCACAAGCCGAACTTCTATCGCCGGACTGCGGACGAGACGGAACTGCGACTGGGCGAGGAGTATGAGATCGCTCAGGCCGCCGACCTCGGGAAGATTGACACGTTCCGCTTCGAAGAAGACCGCGTGCTGGATGCCGCGCTGGCCGCGATTGAGAACGGTGAGTGGACTCAGGCGACGGAATGGGCCGATGCACACACCGGCGATCGCTCGTTCTGGCTGAGTAACCGACCGGAGCGTCGTTCGACCTGGCAGTTGATCGGTGATGCGGCTCGACTGGGAACGTGCCTGCAGCAGGCGGGACCGTCGCTCGGTAAAGCGGAGAATCTGGACGCCGCCGTCGATCGCTACGTTGCCGCGGGGGCCGCCGTCGATCGAGCACACCGGCATCTGGAGCAGCGTCGTGAGGCTCTGCTGTATTCACAGGTCGCCCGGTTCGAGTCGCTGCGTCCGGCGCTCGATCAGATGCGGGCTCGCTGGCGAACCTGGGCCGATACATGGGCCACAGAGTTCAGTGGTCTGTGTCGTCGCGAAGGATTCCTGCCCGCCTCGGACCGACAACAGCGCACGCTGTTCGACGACGTCGTCAAACCGCTGGTGTGCGATCACGAGATCACCGTGTTGTTCCTGGTCGACGCCCTGCGATACGAACTGGGCGAGGAACTGCATGCCACATTTGCGGGCACATCCGCCACGAACATCCAACTGGGATCACGACTCGCGGAACTGCCTACGATCACGAGCGTCGGCATGAACGTGCTGGCTCCCGTGTCCGACAAGGGGCCGTTGAAACTGGAACTCGAAGCGAACGGTCGCGTCGCTGGATTCTCGACCGGCACATTCCGCGTGCATGACCCAGACACGCGGAAGCGGTCGATGCACGATCGGGTTGGCGGTGATACGTGTCCGTGGCTGTCGCTGAGCGATGTGCTGTCACGCAACGCAGCCAGCCTGAAGAAGTCCATTGCCCGCGCCCGGCTGGTCATTGTCCACAGCATGGAGATTGACGAGGCCGGCGAAAAAGGGGCTGGACCTGCCGTCTTCGACACGGCACTGCAGAAGCTGAAGACTGCGTGGCAACTGCTGCGGGAGGCGGGAGCACGCCGATTTGTCGTCACAGCCGATCACGGGTTTCTGCTGCTTGATGACTCAGTGAAGCAGACGCAGCATCACGGGCGGAAGATCGATCCGCATCGACGGCATGTTCTGTCACCCGTTTCCGCCGATCACGCGGGCGAAGTGCGTGTTCCGCTGAAAGACCTGGGCTACGAGACAGACGACCTGCACGTGATGTTTCCCGAAACAACAGCCGTCTTTGACACGGGCCGTACGAGTTCGAGGTTTGTCCATGGCGGCAACAGCTTTCAGGAACGCGTCATTCCCGTGCTGACGCTGGTCCACCGCTCGGCCGCCGGCGGCAACGTGTCGCAGTACGTCATCAAGGCGTCCCGGAATGAGGGGGTTGGCGGGATGCACTGCATCGCTGGCATGGTTTCCATCGGCAAGCAGCAAACCCTGGATTTCGGAGGCGTCCGCGAGATCGAGTTGACCGTCCGCGTGCCCGACCATCCCGACGTGCAGATCGAGCTCTGTGAAACCCGCCAGGGAGCGAAGCTGTCGGCAGGAGCAGTTCTGGCTCAGGTTGGTGAGCCGTTCGAGCTGTTCTTCCGGCTGACCGGGCCGGACGACGCTCGTGTGACCGCAGAGTTGTCTCACGCTGGCACTGATGCAGACGTCGTCTCGTGCGTGGTTTCCGACCGGTTCACGGTGGCTCCTTCCGGAAAGAAACCGGCTTCGACCCCGTCGGAACAGACCGAAGCCAAACCCAAATCCCGCGAGTGGCTGCTGGAACTCCCCGAAGGCGGCGTTCGCGAGCTGTTCGACCACCTCGCGACTCATGGCATCGTCACGGAGACCGAAGCAGGCAGAATGTTGGGTGGTGCAAGAGGCGTCCGCCGGTTCTCGTCAAAGCTGGAAGAGCTGGCAGCAGTGGTCCCATTCCAGGTCCGCGTGGACAACGTGTCGGGAGTGAAGCGTTACGTTCGAGAAGGCTTTTCATAATGCGGTCAAGAACACAATCAGAATGAACAGGTAACAGGCCGCTGGAAGGCTGTCTGAGGGGACAGGGGGAATCGTCGGGATGAGTACGTTGACGTCGCGGGATCGCGATCACATTTTCGAGTCGCTGCGTAAAGGACTGGTGCCGGAACGCGGTATCGACACCTTTGCTGTCGGCATCGAAAAGCAGCGGGGGGAGCTGCACCGCCAGCTCGATCTGGCGGAAGCTGGTGAAGGGACTATCAAGTTTCTGCGGGGTGGTTATGGGTGCGGCAAGACCTTCATGGCTCGCCTGGCTCTGCTTGATGCGCAGGAGAAGGGCTTCGCCACCAGCTTTGTCGTCGTGTCCGACAATGACCTGAGGTTTCATCGCTTCGACGACGTCTACCGGAAAGTGATGACGGAACTCGGCACGGCGTCCTGTCCGCGTGGGGCTCTGGGCGACATTCTTGATCGCTGGATCGGGCGGATCGAGGACGCACTGATCGAAGGCGGCGAAGATGAGAACGCTGATGACTTCGACGGCAAGGTTCGGCAGCGTCTGGATGAAGACCTCGCCACTCTGACCGGTGGCAAAGCCCCGCAGGACTTTGTGCGAGTCATTCAGACCATCTTTGACCTGAAACAGCAGGGCGACATGGCAGAAGCCGGAGCGTTGATTTCCTGGCTGTCCGGCAGCGGCAACGTCGCCGCCTCGGCAAAGAAAGCCGCCGGTATCAAGAGAGACATTGGCAGCCGCGACGCGCTGGACTACCTGCACGGTGTGCTGGAGATCGTCAAGGCGGCTGGCTATCGCGGTATGATGATCGTCATCGACGAAGCAGAGACGATCCTGCGGATGCGCAGTGACTCACGGCACAAATCACTCAACGGCATCCGTCAGATCGCTGACGCCTCGGTCGACTATCACGGGCTGCTATGGGTGTTCACGGGTACGGCCGAGTTCTTCGACACGCGGCAGGGTGTTGCTGGTCTCGCTCCGCTGCACGACCGCATTCGCTTCATGAAGCAGGGCAAGTTCGCCAGCCTGAGACAGCCGCAGCTCGAACTGACTCCCTTCCAGGATGACCGACTGCGCGCCGTCGCACTGAGACTGCGGGAGCTTTATCCGACTCAGGACCGCAGCCGTCTGGAAGCGTGCATCTCGAACGAGTTCATCGACCGGCTGGTTGAGCAGGTGACGACTGGCTTTAAGGGCGACGTCGGCATCGTGCCTCGGCAGTTCCTGCGGGAGTTCGTCAACCAGCTCGATGTGGTCAACGACAACGACGACTACGTTCCAATGGACGAATACGGCTTCACGCCGCAGGAGTTGTCCCCTGAGGAAGAGCAGGTGATCGCAGGCAAGGCTGGAGACACGGAGGCGACCGGAGCGGAAGGAACAGACAACGATGACAGCGAGCTGGTGCCCGAGGAGGACGCGTGGTGAGCGTCTTTGCCAGATTTGCTCCACGACTGCAGGAAGCCATCGTCGCGCGTCTGGGATGGTCCAGCCTGCGACCGGTGCAGGAACTCGCCGGTGAAGCACTGCTGTCCGGGAAGAACGCTGTCATCCTGGCACCGACGGCAGGCGGTAAGACCGAAGCCTCGATGTTCCCAGCACTTTCCGGAATGGTCACGGACCAGCCGGACGGAGTCGGAGCGCTCTACATTGCTCCGATCAAGGCCTTGCTCAACAACCAGGCCGAGCGACTTGGTCTCTACACCGAAATGGTCGGCCTGAGACGGCAGGTCTGGCACGGCGACACGCCCGAGAACGAGCGTCGGCGCTTTCTGAAAGAGCCTGCTGAACTGCTCATGACGACTCCCGAGTCGCTGGAAGTCATGCTGGTGTCGCAGCGGGTCGATGCCGTGAAGCTGTTTGGTGATCTGCGGATCGTCGTCATCGACGAGATTCACGCACTGGCCGGCAGCGATCGCGGGGCTCACCTGATCAGCGTCCTGGAACGTATCGCGAAGTTGTCACGACACGATGTGCAGCGCGTCGGCCTGAGTGCCACCGTCGGTAACCCCGAAGCGATCCTCGACTGGTTGCAGGGGACGTCTCAACGCGAGGGGCAGGTCGTCGATCCCCCAAAGCAGCCTGCCCGCCGACAACTGCTCGTGATCCATCGTCCCAGTTTGCCAGCTCTGGTCAGCGACGCGGCCGACCTCGCCCGCGACTGCAAGAGTCTGTTCTTCTGCCAGGCACGATCCGCTGCCGAAGCTGTCGCCGAGCAGATGCGACGTGCAGGAACGACGGTCTTCGTCCATCACAGTGCCGTCTCCAGGGAAGAGCGGCTGCTGGCCGAAGAGCGGTTTCATCAGGGCTCGGACACCTGCATTGTCTGCACATCGACGCTGGAACTCGGTATCGATGTGGGAGACCTCGACAAGGTCCTGCAGTCGGATGCACCGGACACAGTCGGCTCATTCCTGCAGCGTATGGGACGCACGGGCCGTCGCGAGGGCCAGGCAGCCAACACGACGTTCTTCTGCGAAACCGCCGACAGCGTGCTGCAGGTCATCGCTCTGATCGAACTCGCCAAATCCGGCTGGGTCGAGAGTATCGAGATCAACGATCGCTGCTGGCCGGTCCTCATTCACCAGCTCCTCGCGATGGCTCTCGCAGCCGACGGCGTGCCGACCGAAGAGGCCTGGGAGCACCTGTCTGCGGTTCCCGATTTCCGAGGCATCGACCGTGCCGAGTTCGACCGTCTGTTGGAGTGGATGATCGACGACGCGTCGCTCGTCATGGCCAGCGGGCGACTGGTCCTGGGACCGACAGCCGAACTCCGCTTCGGTCGCCGTAACTTCATGGAGCTGTTCGCCGTCTTCTCCAGTCCGGTCAATTACACGGTGCAGACGGTGGCCGGTCAGGTCCTCGGCACGCTGGGCCAGGACTTTGTGGACCAGCTCGCAGAAGGCGTGAGCTGTTTCCTGCTCGCCGGTCGACCGTGGGCGATTCTGCACGTGCAGCACGATGACCGCCGCATCCACGTTGAACCGGCTCCGCGCGGCAAGCAGCCGACATGGGGCGGCTTCCTGCCACAGTTTCTCGGCCAGTCTCTCTGCCTGAAGATACGTGACGTTCTGGCCTCCGATGAGTCATTCGCCTACCTGTCGCCCCAGGCCATCGAAGTGCTGGCCGAACAGCGGGAAGAACACACAGACGTAGCTTCTGCTGACAGCGACGGCATCATCGAAATCGGTAACGAGATTCACTGGTGGACCTTCGCCGGCGGTCGCAACAACTCGACGCTGCGCTACATGCTGAAGGCTCTCGGAGGCGACTGGACGATTACCGCTGACAATCTGCTGCTGAGAATTCGAGGCAGCGACCTCACCATGGCCCACTTCCGACAGGTTCTGAACATGCTGAGAACAGCCCAGGTGTGGAACGACGCCGAGCTATGGCAGTCCGTGTCCGCGTCACTTCCGGCGTACCGCCTGAGCAAGTTCCAGCCTCTGATGCCCGACTGGGTCGAACAGGAAGTCGTCGCTGAATACCTGCTGAACCGCCGCGAAGCCGAGCGGTGGCTTCGCGAGGATGGCGCTGACCGCGCAGCACTGGGAGAGTCAAGATGAAGGGCCGGACAATTCGCATCTACCTCGCCGATGGCGGGCCAACCGGGGTGCTCACTGCAGAGATCATCAACTGGACCGGCAAAGTCATCGTCGCCCCCCGCGAGAAGCTGGACGACGTTGCCAAACGGGACGAGGTGCGACGGACTGGTATCTACTGTCTGGTTGGACCAGACCCGGACACGCCGGGGCGCGACAAGGTGTACTTTGGCGAGGGAGACAGCGTCCTGACGCGACTTCTGGCTCACAGCAAGGATGAGTCGAAGGACTTCTGGACTCGCTGCGTCGTTGTGATCAGCAAGGACCAGAACCTCACAAAGGCTCACGTGAGGTATCTTGAAAGCCGTCTGATTCAGATGGGCCTGCAGGCTGGTCGTGCTGTGATTACTAACGGCACAGCCCCGTCGTTGCCGCCGCTCCCGGAACCGGACATCGCGGACATGGAGTTCTTTCTCGAACAGGTCCGCATGATGTTTCCCGTTCTCGGATTCGGATTCCTTCAGCCGCCGCCAGCAGTTCCCGACACAGCTTCTGAGGCGGACGACACACCGGAGACCGACTCTCCGCTCTTTGAACTCTCGGTCGTCGGTGCGAACGCGACTGCTCGCGAGATCAATGGTGAATTCGTGGTCTTCAAAGGCTCGACAGCCAGAAAGCAGGGCCTCGCGTCGTGGACCTCGTACAAGGCACTGCGCGACCAACTCATCAATGAAGGACGGCTAACCAATAGCGACTCTCCCGACTACCTGGTCTTCGCCGACAACGTCGCCTTCAACAGTCCAAGTGCCGGAGCCGCTGTGGTCAACGCTGGCAACCTCAACGGCCGCATCAACTGGAAAGTCGCCTCCAGCGGCCAGACCTACCAGGAGTGGTACGAGCAGAAACTGAAAGCCGCCGGTCTTGACAATGGCGACGACTGATGCCTGCACCCATTACGAATACTACCTCGGTGTTGTCCTTCCCAGCTTTCCTGACTTCGTACGACCCGTCAGACCTGCCGGGAGCAAGTCTTGATCCCATGGGGTTTGAGCGCGGGTACCTCCATCTCGCCGACAAGCTGCTGCCTGGGTTGACCAACGTGGCGGATCGACCGCGGTACTTCAGCGTGCTCTGCGCCGGAACGCTGTTGGCAAAAGTGGATGTCACTGAGTCGCCGCGACGGCAGGCTGCAGAACGCCTGCAGGGGCTGCTGCGGTTTGAGCGGTTGTGGGCACTCGCCAACGTGATGGCCAGCCGACGGGCCGGAGACAGCGACACGGTTCTTTCGGGGATTCGCGGTGTCACGTATGCGATCAGTCGAGCCAACTCGCTGGAACAGTCGGGGGCCTCACGGACCGACGCCAGTTTTCCGCTACTTTCGCGGCAGGTGCCTTACGGCGCAGTCGGTATCTATGGAGCCGTCGCCGACGGCATGCGGTTTCTCGACCGACGGCTCCTCGTGCTGACGCCGGACCTCGGTGAACGACTTGGGCAGCACTTTGTCGAGGCCACGAACATGCCGCCGGTACTGCAGAGAGCTGTGAAGAACGGCTCGGATGTCAGTGTCAGGCAGCTTGCCGACTGGGGCGAGCGAGCTCATATCGTGAACGAATACCTGCCGGTTGAACAGGACTGCTTCCGGGAAGCGTTGCATCGTGACCCCGTCAGGTCGCGGATGGCCGAGTGTCTGGAGCAATGCCCTGTGAAGAAACACGGGGAATCGGAACTCAATCGTCTCGGGCGGATCGTCCGAACGACTCGCCGCCAGCCGCTGAACCGCGACCTGTACGAAGCTGGTAGCACTGTTCTCGCGTTCGAGGAGACATACCGCCTGATTCTGCTCGGGTTCGAGCGGCTGTTGTGGTTGTGTCGCAATCTCCCAGCGGCATCAGTGACTCCCGCCGACATCAACAGTGATTCGGTACTGCAGCTTGTCAGTGAGCAGCTGCCTGACGTCGTTGGTCGATTATGTCAAGCGGCGGACTCGGCAACGTCTGAGCAGTTCTGCGTGGAGCAGCACCGGCTGAACGACGTGCTGACGTTTGTGCGCGAGGCTGCGACTGCATGCGATTCGCGACTGGAACTTGTCGAGTCGCTGATTCAGCGGCACACAGACGTGCAACGTGGGAAGTTCGATCAAGGCCGTCGCAAGATGCCGTGGCTCGAACGAGTGGGGGACCGCATTAGCCTGACGATGACTCGTGTCGGAGGACTCAACCGCGAAGCAACATCGCCAGACGCTGTCCGGCCGCACGAGTATCGGCTTCCGTCAGCGGACGCGCTCATTGCATCAGCCGAGGGCCGCACATGAGTCATTCGCGTTCAGGGAACGATCGCAAGCTGATCGACCATCTGCAGGCCGGCCCCGAGTGTGGGCGGCTGCTGGGGTTTGTGGGGACGTCGTATGAATTCGACTCGGAGTTCTTCGAGACGGACTTTCTTCCCTCACTGCTTGGACTTGGCGCGTGGGACGACCGGAACTGGTCGAGCCGGATCGCGCTGGAACGCCGTCTGGCAGAGCTGGAGTCAGCAAGTCTGCTGGTGGACTGTGGCCCCTATCGCAAACGTCCGCGTTCCCTGCGTGTGGAACTGACCCCCGTCGTGGCCGGTCGCGGACGCATTCTGCATGCGAAGGTACTGCTCGCGGTGCATGAAGACATGGTGCGACTCGTCGTCGGAAGTGCCAACCTGACAGAACCGGGGTATCGCCGGAATCGTGAAGTCGTCTCTGTGTTGACCGCGACACGCGGACAACACGGTCACGGCCCTTTGATCCAGCAGGCTCTATCCGGCCTGGCCGAACAACTCGGTTCACGGCTCAGCGACGGAGCCAGCTCGCTCGTTGAGCTGGCACAGAAGAAGCTCAGCGACTGGCAAGTCAGCGAGCCTGAACCGAACGAGTGGTTTCTGTGGAGCGGTGGCAAGGCGTCTCTCTTGCAGCAGGTGCTTGATCGCTGGCCGGCGGATGACTCGATCCAACGTGTCACCATCGTCTCACCGTTCTGGTCGGAAGAGTCACCGAGTGGGCCGTTGTCACAGTTTGCAGACGAACTGACGTCACGAGGCATCGTGAGCCAAAACACCGAGCTGCTGCTGCAAACTGAAGCTGCTCCTGACGGCCTCGGTGGCTGGCAGCCGCGACTGCCGGAGTCACTGCATTCCTTTGATGCTCGATCAACCGGCCTGCGAATGTTTGCTCAAGCGATCGATCCAGGTGTCGCTCCCGACGAGATTGGCATGACGGACGACTTTGTCGGTCTCCGGGCGTTGCATGCCAAAGTGGTCGTGATTGATGGAAGCGATTCGACCCTCGGGTATTTCGGTTCGGCCAACTTCACAACACGCGGGTGGGGTTTCATGAACGACCCCTCTGCCGCAAACATCGAGGCAGGTGTGCTCCTACGTCGCTCGGGGCACGATCGCAAACAACTTCACACGCTGCTGCCCGAGGCATCCGGACAGCCGATTGAGCTGCGTGGCGATTCGGTTCACTGTTTCGCCGGGCTGGACGAGTCCGAACTTGCAACGCCGTGGCCAGCCTTCCTGCGCGAAGTGCTGTTGCGGCCCATGACGGAACAGGCTGAGCAACTGGAACTCCTGCTCGTTGCGTCCCCGGACGCAGTGCAAGGTGACTGGAGTGTCGAGTTGTGTCCAAGTGAGTCAGGTGAGACCCGGTGCCTGTTTCGCTCGGAGAATGCCGAGCCGCTCGTTGGGGACCTGGACGCTCTTTCGCACCGGGTTCCGCTCAACGATCAGTCACTGAGGCATCTGCTGCTCGATCAGGAGGTGCTGGTTCGTTGGTGGGATTGCCCACAGGGGCGTACGTTCCCGCTCAATGTCGCCGTCGAGGCGCGGACGACGTTGCCCATCAGTCCGGAATCCGGGCGCCCCGGTGAGAACCAGTTGCTGGCTTACTACCAGGGTCGTGTGACGTTCGAAGACCTGTTCCCAAATCCGGACGTCCCTGGAGCGCCACTGCCTCAGCAGGCCGAAACCCAACTGAGTGGCGTTGATACTTCACAGATTCAGTCGTACGTCATGCGTGAGTTCGTCGAGGCGTTGAGTGGTTTGAAGGAGGACCTGACCGCCGCAGCCCGCACACATCCCGCGTGCATGCGACTGGCACTGCTTGGTTCGGTAAGTCCCGTCGAGCTGGCTCGTCGTGTGGTCGATGCCGTGGACGGTGGCCAGCGAACAGCAACTGCAGCCGGCTTTCAGCTCGTCGAGATTCTGAGCTGCCTTGATCACGTCCGCGACGCAGAGACGCAGGATGATCATCAGTCGGCATGGTGTGAGCTGATTGCGGACGCGGTCCGGCAGGTCTCCACGAAACTCGATCAGCTCAGAGAGTCAAAGCAGAACGAGCTATCATCCGAGTTTTCCCGGTATGAGCGAGCCATTCTCCGTCCCCGCAAGCGGGAGCGTCGCTGATGAAACGCTCCACTGAATTCAATCTGGGACAGGACGAAACACGCATCAAAGACCAGGATGACGCTCGGCGTCAGGAGCTAACTGTCGATCGACTGCTGGAACGCTTCTTCCACCCGGGCCCGACTCGACGACGCGAGCTGCAGATACTTGCGGACGAAGTCGGAATGGGAAAGACATTCGTCGGACTGGGTGTGGCGTATTCGCTGCTCGCGGCCATGCGCGACGGCGACCACGATTCGGATGACCTTCGTGGTTGCTACCGCAAAGTGCTGATCATCACGCCGAGGAACTCGGCACTGTTCAGGAAGTGGACTCGGGAAGTTGGTGAATTCGTCAAACGCTGCGTCCTCCCGGAACATCAGGAGGATGCACGACGCTGGTTTTCTTCCGCTCCTGTCGAGCGGCTTGATGACCTCGTGGTCGAACTGCGTCGCAGAGGCACTGGCCCGCGAGTCATCGTTGCCAGCATGGGCATTTTCGCGGGCGGGCGGCGGATGGACTACGACCTCAAACGCGAGCAACTGCTGTCTGTTCTATTCCGTTTCTGGGGACCACGGTTCAAGAAATGGCAACGCCTCAATCTGCTCAAAGGCGCAAAGGCAGGCTGGCCGAGCCATCCGGACGAACTCGGAGTTTTCCCCGACACGGCTTTGGACCAGTTGCCGTTTTTCGATGAAGACTTGCTGAAGGCCTTGCGTCTGTTGTCCTCCCGCAGTGATCACATCGAGAGATTGTTGGAAACCTGTCGCGAAGTAGCGGCTCCCTATGTTCGAGGCCGCAGCGAGCTCTTTGGCCGAGTCACAAAACAACTCGACAGCATCTATCGCGAGCTGATGGCTGACCTGATCGGCAGTGATCTGCCTCTGGTCATCGTAGATGAGGCTCACAACTGGAAGAACGGTCCGACGTCCGGCAAGAACGGCTATCGCGAATTCGCTCGTGTGATCGCGCCACGAACACGCCGTGCCCTGCTGCTGACTGCGACGCCGTTTCAGCTTCGTCCCAATGAGATGCTAGAACTACTGCGTGTCGGCGACGATCTGCGGCCGTGTCCCTCTGCGGCCGCCTCAGTGGCCCGATGCGAGTGTCTGCGAGAACTCCGGGAAGAAGTCATCCGTCCCGTGCTGGATCGCTCAGAGCTGAGCAGCCGGCGTTTCGGACAGGCATGGTCAAAGCTGCCGTCTGGAGTCACGACGGAAGCACTGGCCGCGGCGTGGTCTTGCAAAGCGGTCGTCAATGCCCGGCAACAGCTTAAAACCCTCGCCGCTGAACACGGCCTCGTGTCGCGCAGCCGAGCCGATTCCATCACGGACCAGGCGGTTGCCGATCTCGATCCAGCCGTGCGGCAGCTTCTCCGTGAGGCTTTGCTGTTGCTGACGTTCAACGCGGACCTCTCCGGTGAGATGGGCTCACTCGTCATTCGGCACCGGCGTGCGACGCGCCATCGACGAGTGCTGGTCGGTAGCGAGTATCAACAGCCGCCGAATGAATCAGAACTTCGGGCTGACCAGCACACGTTGCACTCTGCGCCGGGAATTGATGTTCATGGCGACGAAGAGCTACCTCACTATCTGCTGATGCGATGTGTGTCCGAGGCGCGACGCGGACGGTCGTCACTCGGAACGGCCATCACAGGCTGCTATTCGACACTGATGGAGAGCGCCGATGGACGGCTGCTTCGAAATCAGTTGCAACGTGACGAAAAGGGAGCGGTCTACTTCCGACTACTCCAGAAAATGACGAGCGTCCGCCGGGATGGCCGACACCCCAAGGTGAAGGAAGTCGTTGCGAAGGTCGTCGCAAACTGGCATGCGGGAGAGAAGACGCTGATCTTTTGCTTCCGAACCAATACCGCACAACGGTTGCACGAGATTCTCGATCACGCAATCGGACGTGAACTCAGGAAACGGCGGAAGCGATGTCTTGGTGATGCCACGGCGATGAAGACGCTGAGGAGCCGGTTGACCGGACGGGACCGTGACCTCATTCCGATTATCCTCGACCGTGTGCTTTGGTCGGTGCTGTGGAATGCCCCGTTGCGAACAATGGCCAGCCGATCGCTCGTTCCACATGACCTGGAACTGCGAGATGAGGAGCTGCAGAGTCTTGCAGAATTCTCGCTGCGTGCAGGCGTCGATTTACTAGCCGAGCGTGTGGATCGTGTCTTCCTGCATCGAGCGGTAGAGACGGTAATCGCCCGGCGTCTCCTGAGCGAACTGAAACCGTGCGGGCGACTACTCCAACTGCTCAGAGCGGTCGCGTGCGAATCGTGGATCGAGCGCAGCTACGGCGTCTCAGCCGATGATAACAAGAGGCAAGCTGGCGACGATCAGCCGCATGCAGATGAACGTGGCGTCCACACTGCGTACTCGCTTCCCAATGCTGCCGACCAGGCCTCAGTCGAGCGGATTGCTATCGCGATCCGTCGTCGGCGAGATCGCGTCCGCGACCAGGGGCGTCTCTCGGTATTCGATGCCTACTCGCGTGGCCCCAATCTCTGGCTCGGGATCGAGCCACATGTTTCGTGGGAGTCAACTGCCACAGGTGCCACAGAGACAGCATTGGCCCTGCACGACATCCACCGGCATCTGGATTCCCTCACGACTGCCAGCGACAAGACATTCGACTGGCAGTCCCGTCGAGCCGTTGTCGAATCTATGCGTCGGGCGGTTCTTCGCGAGTCACTCCTCGTGCGGATGCTTCCTGGTCAGCAAGCACGGGAACACTCTCATTGGGGCGATCTGCTTGTCGAACACTTTTTCAAGTCACTGCCAGGCCAGTCTGAGAGTGTGGCAGATCGCGTCGCCGTCTTTCTGGAAGACCTCGCGTCCGCGAGTGGTCATATCACCGATAGAAACAGCGCCCGATACTCGCTGTATGAAGCGACGCGTCTACAGGATCGTCAGTTCGTCCGGCTGGTCCTCGGGGCGACCGATCCTGCGACACGGGAGCGGATTTTCGCCGGGTTCAACACACCACTGCTACCTGAAGTGCTGGTCTGTACGTCGGTCGGTCAGGAGGGAATCGACCTGCACCGTCACTGCCGACACGTCGTACATTTTGATCTGCCCTGGAACCCGGCAATTATGGAGCAACGTACGGGCCGCACCGATCGCATCGGCAGCAAGACATTCCGCGAACGAGCCCGAAACGATGGCACGTCAGCCTCGTTCCTCGAAATCGGGGCACCCTACCTCGCCGGCACGTACGACGAGCGGGTCTTCGAAGAACTGCGTCTGCGTGCGCAAACCTTCGAGGTACTGACCGGTGGAGACCTTGCCGCCGACCGGGCAGACGTCAGCGACGAACAACGCCATGCCGAGGGGCAATCTACAGGTATCCACCTTGTCCCGTTGCCGGAATCGCTGGTGTCGTCCCTCCGTGTGAATCTTCATGTCTGGCCCGACCCAGTCGGCACCTTTCGTTCGGCTGCGGCGCAGTGACGCACGATGGGTGACTCGGCTGGGAATTAGGATGTAGAATTATCTGGAGATTTGTAGAAAACGCGCGAACAACGGCTGACCGTCGCGCATCTAAACCCCGCAAGCACGGCGAGGTCACTCGACATCGCCGTATCCACAAGGCAGCAGACAGCAACACATACCGGGAACAAGAGAGATGATGGTTTTCAGGTCAGGACTCATTAGCGAACAGAGCGGTTATGGACGGTTTGCCGATCAATCGGCGAATACGTTGCCGTGCCCTCTGCGCTTGTGACATCTGGCCTGCCTCTCTCTGCGATTGCATAGCCCGGTGTCACTGACATCGGGCTTTTTTCGTGCGGCGAGGTCGCCTTGCTCGAGCTGCCGCTCGGATGAGTCTCGAAGTGGCAAGACACATACAACGAATGGGTCGGTAGCTGAGATGGTTTAGCGACGGTCTGAAGAACCGTAGACGAGGATTCAAGCGCCTCCCGACCCACTTGCGCATCTGATGCGCACTCACATGCCCCGTTCTTCTAACGGCTCAGGATGCTGGCCTTTCAAGCCGGCGATGCAGGGTTCAATTCCCGCACGGGGTACTTCGATTCAATCATGGCCTGTTAGTGAAACTGGACATCACGCGACGCTTCGAACGTCGTATTCCGGGTTCGAATCCTGGGCGGGCTACTTGATACGGGATGAAGGGGAGATGGCGCCCCGCCTGGTTTGGGACCAGGAGACGGCAGGTTCGAGTCCTGCCATCCCGACTTGCGGACATCACGACACAGCCCGGTCGTTCAACGGTTAAGGACGCCGTCCTGATAAGGCGGAGACGAAGGTTCGACTCCTTCTCGGGCTACTTGGAATTCACACGACAACAACATGGAGTCTGACATGCCGACGCTGCATCGATTGAAACGGATACCCACGCCCTTCACGAGGTCGTGGTGTAACGGCAGCACAGCAGACTTTTAATCTGC
>TARA_R110002072_G_scaffold9518_12_pt1 | contig 22691 bp, 10 predicted proteins | sample TARA_R110002072 | Tara Oceans TARA_R110002072 (sample SAMEA4397118) | marine metagenome | biome: Polar Biome; feature: [SRF] surface water layer (ENVO:00010504); material: water (ENVO:00002006), including particulate matter (ENVO:01000060) such as... | depth 5 m | reverse complement strand
CCGCCGAGCGGCTCTACCGGCTCGCGAAGGAACGCCAGAAGCCCGATGCCGAGCGCGACCCGGGCTTTCAGCAACGCGACATGACCTTCTTCCGCCAAGGCCTCGAGGCGCTCGACCGGCGCTACGACGCCTCGGTGGACAAGGCCGAATGGCTGCTGTTCCTGGACAAATATCTCGATCAGCCCGCCGCCTCGCGGGTGCCGGCGCTCGACCGGGCGCTGGGACTGTCCGGCACCGTCGACCGGGCGGCGCTCGAGCGGCGGCTGGACGGCTATTACGCGCAGACCGATCTCGACGAGGCGCAGCAGCGGCTGGCGCTGATGGAGGCCACACCGGCGCAGCTCGAGGCGAGCGGCGATCCCTTCATGCAGCTCGCGGTGGCGCTGTACGATTACGAGCGGCAGCTCGAGACGCAGGGCGAGGAGCGGGCCGGCCGCATGCTGGCGGTGCGACCGACCTATATGGAAGCGATCACGGACTGGCAGCGCTCGCAGGGCGTGACCACCTACCCCGATGCCAACAGCACGCTGCGGGTCACTTATGGCAAGGTGCTGGGCGGGGTGCCGCGCGACGGCATGGCCTATCTGCCCTTCACCACGCTCGAAGGGATCACCGAGAAGGACACCGGGGTGGAGCCGTTCAACGCGCCCGAGAAGCAGCTCGAAGCGATCCGCAAGCGCGATTACGGACCCTATGCGCTCGACGCGATCGGTTCGGTGCCGGTGAACTTCCTCTCCGATCTCGATTCCACCGGCGGCAATTCGGGTTCGGCCACGCTCAATGCGCGCGCCGAGCTGGTCGGGCTGCTGTTCGACGGCACCTTCGAGAGCGTCAATTCGGACTGGGATTTCGACCCGCGCACCACGCGCACCATCCATGTCGACACGCGCTACATGCTGTGGGTGATGGACAAGGTCGATGGCGCCGATGCGCTGATCCGCGAGATGGATATCGTCGAGTAACCGCGTTGAGTCAGCGGACATGAAAAAGGGGCGCCGGAGTGATCCTCCGGCGCCCCTTCTATTTTACCGAACTGGCGGGCTCAGCCCTGGCGTTCGCCGGTCAGCGCCATGTCGCCGAAGGCGCCGGCATTGACCTTGCCGGTCAGCTGGTCGCCATTGACGTCGGCGGTGCAGTCGAGCGTCATCGGCATGGGGACGGTCATGTCCATCTTCCACTTGAGCGTGTCGCCGTCGATGGTGCCGTCCTTGACGTCCATCGAACCCATGCCACCGGCCATCGAGCCGGTGAAGGTCTTGCCATCATCGCCCGGGACCACGGTGAAGGTGCCCTTCTGGTCGCCCATCGGGCTCTTGACTACGGTGTCGTACGTACCGGCTACGGACATATATGCTCTCCTGTCGGGCGGTCCGCCGCTGCGGGCCGCGGTTTGAAACTCAGTGCGACATCGACTTCGCTTACATCGATGTCAATACGAGGACGCTACTCTTCGAGGCTGATGAGTTCGACTTCAAGATCGAGCGCCTCGAGCTGCGGACGAACCACGCTGGCATCGCCGACCACGACATAGACGATGTCGTCCTCGACGAAATTGGCCCGCGCGATCTCGTCGAGCTCGGCGGCGGTGAGATTGCGATAGGTCTCGGCGAGATCCTCGTAATAATCGTCGTCGCGATTGTAGCGCACGATCGTCACCAGCCCGCTTAGCACGTCGCCGGCGGTTTCGAACTGGCCGGGAAGCTCGCGCATGTTGCTGTTGATGATCCGCTCGAGCTCGTTGGGTTGGACCCCGCGGGTGGCGACGAATTCGTCGATTTCGTGCTGGACCTCGGCGATGGAATCTGCGGTCCGGTCGGCCTGGACCGGCGCGCGCACTCCGTAGAACACGCGGTCGAGCACGGTGCCGACCCCGCCGCCCGCACCATAGGACCAGCCCTTGGTCTCGCGCAGGTTCATGTTGATCCGCGAAAGGAAGCCGCCGCTCAGCGCTTCGTTGGAGGCGCTGAGCCGGGTGAGGTCGTCGGTCCCGCCGCGCGCGTCGAGCACCAGTCCGCCATAGATCACCGACTGCGGCGAATTGGGCCGGTCGAGCAGGACGATCCGCTGGCGCGGTTCGGGGATCGGGGCATCGTAGCGGCGTTCGGGAGCGGCGCCCGCCGGAGCCCGCCAGTCGCCGAAGCTGGCTTCGAGCAGCCTTGTGGCCTCGGCCAGTGTCGTGTCGCCGACGACATAGATGCGCGCATTGTCGGGGCGCAGCCAGCGGTCGTGGAAGGCCTGCAGATCGGTCTCGGTGATCGCCTGCAGCCGTTCGGGGGTGCCGAGGCCCGACGAGGGCAGCCCATAGGGGTGATCGCCGTAAAGCGTGCGCCGCAGCGCCCGGTCGGCGAGTTGGTTGGGCTCCTTGAGCTCGGCGGTCAGCGCGTTGAGCAGTTGCGCGCGGCTGCGCTCGATATCGCCGGTGCGGAAGCCAGGCTGGCGGATGAATTCGGCCAGCAGCTCGAGCGAGGGTGCGAGATTGGGCGAGAGGCCGTCTAGCGAGAAGCTCGTCCAGTCGGCGTCGAAACCGGCCGAGATATTGGCGGCCAGACGTTCCTGCGCGATGGCGAATTCGGTCGAGTTGAGCCGCTCGGTGCCTTCGTCCATCGCCCGCAGCATCAGCCGCTGGGTGCCCAGATCGGCGCGGGTTTCCGCAGCGCGGCCCGCGTCGAATTCGACCATGACCGACACGGTCGGGACCGCGTCGCGGCGGGCGAAATAGACTTCCATCCCATTGGACAGCGTGGCCCGCTCGATCTCGGGGAAGTCGAGATCGGAGAGCGTGCCGATCTCGGGCAGCGTGGCACGATCAGCCTGCGCGAAGACGGCGAGCGCTTCGAGGTCGCAGAACTCGGACTGGCAGTAATTGGCCTGGGTGAGATCGGCGAGGCTGGCGGGGCCCTCGGGATTGGTCACCGCGCCGCCGCGGTTCTCGCCGCCCTCGGTGCGCTCGCCGGGGTTGAACACGAGGTTGAACACCGGGCGCGAGAGCCAGGTGCGGGCGAGCGCGTGGACCTGCTCGGGGGTGGCTGCGGCCATGGCCGCGAGCTCCTTCTCGACCTGGCCGGGATCGCCCATGTACAATTCGCCTGCGGCCAGCTGCGGGGCCTTGCCGCCGAAGCCGCCGACCGATTCCAACCCGCGGATCACACCCGCCATGGTGCTGACCTTGGCCCGCTCCAGTTCGTCGGCGGTCGGGCCGGTGGCGAGAAACTCGGTGATCTGAGCATCGAGCTTGGTGGCGACTTCCGCCGGATCGACGCCGGGCTTCACATCGGCCTGGACGATGAAGACGCCGGCATCCTCGAGCGAATAGTTGAAGCTCGAGACCGAGACCGCCACCGGATCGTCGCGCACCAGCGCATTGTCGAGCCGCGAGCTCGACAGACCGCCGAGCACCGCCGAGGCGAGATTGAGCGGCACCGCCTCGGGCGCGTTCGAACCAGGTACGGTCCACATGCGGAAAAGCCGGGTGGTCGCAATGTTGTCGGTGGTGACCTTGGTCTTCTCCGCCGGGAGAGTGGGCACGGTCACCTCGGGGTGTTCCACCTCGGGCCCGGCGGGGATGTCGCCGAACCACTGCTGCACTTTGGCGCGGGCGGTGGCGGTGTCGATGTCGCCCGCCAGCACCAGCACCGCATTGTTGGGGCCGTAGTGATCGCGGAACCAGTTCTTCACGTCCTCCATCGAAGCGGCGTTGAGATCGCCCATCGAGCCGATGGTCGAGTGGTGATAGCGATGACCCTTGGGGAAGAGGTTCTCGAAGATCTCGTAGCGCAGCAGGCCGAACGGGCTGTTGTCGCCCTGGCGCTTCTCGTTCTGGACGACGCCGCGCTGATTATCGAGCTTCTCCTGCGTCACCGCATCGAGCAGATGGCCCATCCGGTCGCTTTCGAGCATCAGGACGCGGTCGAGCGCGCCGGTGGGCACGGTCTGGAAGTAATTGGTGCGATCGGGGCTGGTGGTGCCGTTGACGTCGGTGCCGCCCATCTGCTGGATATATTCGAACCAGTCGGCGGGGGCGTTCTCGGTGCCGTTGAACATCAGATGCTCGAACAGATGCGCGAAGCCGGTCTTGCCCGCAGGTTCGTGCTTGGAGCCGACATCGTACCACACCGACACACCGACCAGCGGTGCCTTGCGGTCCTCGTGGACGATCACGGTCAGGCCATTGTCGAGCGTGAACTTGTCGAAGGGGAGGTCCACTTCCGCCACCAGCTCGGACAGCGGCGCGGGTTCGAACTGTTCCGCCTGCGTCCCAGCGACGGGGGCAGCGGCAGTTGCGGGGCGATCCGCAGCAGTGTTGGCAGAAGCGCTGGCAATCGGTTCGTCATAGGCGGTCGAACAGGCGGCGACGCTCAGCGCGATCAGGCTGGTCGAAAGAATGCGTATCATTGCGAATCCCCTTGGAAGTGCTGCACTGGCGTAAATGCTTATTGGCGGTTGGTCACGGTTTTACGGCTGGCGGCATTGGCGAGCACGTCCTCGCGCCAGAAATGGACCGGTTTCAAGCGGTGCTGGACGAACAGCGGGGCCTGATCGGCGTAGTGCTTGCTTCGGGGCCGCGTGGTCGCCGCGCCGAAGGGCTGGATCGAACGCGAGGAGACGCGCTCACCCTGCGCCCATTCGACCCATTGGATGAAGCTGTCGCCATGGCGGACCGACAGCCGTCCGTCGTCGGCGACATCCCAGCTCGTCGAGGCGCGCAGAGTGTCGGACCCGCCGTCGAGCGGAAGATCTACATCGCCCTGCCGCAGTCTCAGCAGGTCGCCCATCGGCGGATCGATCCGCCCGAAATGCTCCTCGAGATGATCGACCGCTTCGCGCAGTTCCTCGCGCAGATCGGGCTCCGGCTTGTTCTGATACTCGGACGACATGAAGTCGCGGATCACCAGCAGCGCCAGCGAATCCGCCGGTCCGATATTGTCGGCGTTGAAGTCCCAGCCGAGTAGCAGGTTTCGCGCACGGTCGAGTTCGGCATCGTCCGACAGGTCGATGGCGTCGAGCGCATTCCACAGCCGCGCGACATAGCCCGAGCGGGCGTAGACGGTATCGTATTTGATTGCCGCGAGCCGATCGCGGTCGATCCGGTCGCTGGCGCTCAACAGCTCCCACGCACGGCGCGAGCGATTGGTCTGCTTCATCTCGACGCCGAGTTCTGGCGCGAAATCCTCCGGCGACAGATCGCTACCCTCGCCCGCTGCGGTGAAGGGCGTGTTGTTGGCGTTGTAGAGCCAGCCGCTGGCCGGGTTCACATAGCGCGGCAGACGTTCGTAGGCGACCGGCCCGGTCCAGATCAGCGAGGGATCGTCGCCCGGGAGGATGCCGCGCCAGTTCACGCCCGGCTTCCGGTCGGGCAGCGCGGCGTTGTAGACATAGGCGATGTTGCCTTCCTGATCGCCATAGATGAAATTGGTGCTGGGGATGTCCATCCGCGCCAGAATGCTCTCGAACTGCTCCAGATTTTCGGCCTTGTTGAGCCGGTAATAGGCGTCGAGCTGGCCAAGATCGTCGATCCCGCCATAGCGGATGGCGAAGGCGCCGCTGTCGTTGACGATCACCGGACCGTGGACGCTGCGATGGACCGTGCGGCGGATCGGCAGCGTGATCGGGCCGATGCGGACGGGCAGGGTCACGGTCTCTTCTTCCAGCTCGAGCCAGCGGTCGCCCAATTTGTAACGCGTGCCGCTGTCGTCGAGGACGAGCTTGTAGACATCGACCATGTCCGGACGGTTGACCGTGTTGGTCCAGCCGAGATTCTCGTTGTGGCCGAGGAAGGGGAAGGGGCTGCCGGGGAAATTGGCCCCGGCATAGTGCCAGCCTTCGCCGCTCTCGACCACCAGCTCGTACCATGCCACTCCGCCGCGCCAGGGCTGATGGGCGTTGGAGATCAGCATGGTCGGGCCGCCGGACTTCTCGGGCGCGACGGCGAAGGCGTTGGAGCCGGCGAGCGCGCCGTCATCGCCCATGGGAATGGGGAAGGCGCGGGCGGAGGTCTCGGGCTCCTCCCCGGCGCGGATGACGCGTGCGGGCGGGATCCCGTCGTCGGACGCTTCGGCATCGGGCGTGATCGCCGGGCCGAATTCGGCCCGCATCGGTTCATTGGCGACGAGCGGCTCGATGATGTTGTTGAGCCCGAAGAAGAACGGCTGACGCAGCGCGAAACCGGCGGCAATATCCGTTCCGTCAACGGGGAAGAGATTGGCGAGCTTGATCTCGTCCGGGTGCTCGCGGGCATACTGGTTGAGCCCGCTGGCATAGGCTTCGAACAGCGCCCGGGTGTCGGCAGGCAGCGTCGGGTAATGCCGCTCGGCCGTCGCGCGCGCGCCGAGCAGATGGTAGACGTAATCGACCGCCGCGCCGTCCTGTCCGGCGATCGCGCCATAGCGGCCGACGCTCATCGCGGCGACATCCTGCAGGGTGAAGAAATCATCCTCCGCGTGAGCGATGGCGACGCCGTAGGCGACATCGGCATCGGTCTCGCCATAGATATGCGGCACGCCGAACTCGTCGCGGACGATCTCGGCGGTGTATTCGCGCGTAGGCGGCGACACGCCATCGCGCTTGGCCCAGAACGGCTCCCAGGTCGCCAGCGCGACAAAGGCGAGCAGCACGACAAGAAGCAGGGCGAAGCCCATGCGCGAAAGCCATTTGGTCATGAAATTCCTCTCTTGGCGCAAGGGAGTAGCCGCCTCGCGTCCCGGGACAAGCCCGCAAACGAAGAAAATTTGCGCAGAGCCCCTGTCTCCGCCGGTAAGCACCCCTATGTTCGGGTAGGACACTGCGAGCAGGTGAAGATATTTGGAAAGCGCGACCTTGTGTTGCGAATTGGCAACACCATATACGCTGGGTCATCCATAGAGGGGCTGTTCTATGAATCTGGAAAAATTCACCGACCGCGCAAAGGGTTTCCTGCAGGCCGCGCAGACCGTCGCGATCCGCATGAACCACCAGCGGATTTCACCCGCTCACCTGCTCAAGGCGATGATCGAGGATTCCGAAGGAATGGCCTCGGGGCTCATCGCGCGCGCCGGCGGCAATCCGCGGATGGTGGAGGACGAGGTCGATGCGGCGCTGGCGAAGGTTCCCGCGGTATCGGGCAGCGGCGCGCAGGCGACCCCCGGGCTCGACAATGATGCTGTGCGGGTGCTCGACCAGGCCGAACAGGTCGCCGAGAAATCGGGCGATGCTTATGTCACCGTCGAACGGCTGCTGGTGGCGCTGTCTCTCGCCAGCACCACCTCGGCCGGGCAGGCGCTCAAGGCGGCTAACCTCGATCCCGCAAAGCTCGAGGCGGCGATAACCGAACTGCGCGGCGGGCGCCGGGCCACTTCGGCGAGCGCCGAGGAATCCTACGACGCGATGGAGAAGTACGCCCGCGACCTCACCCAGGCGGCGCGCGACGGCAAGCTCGACCCGGTCATCGGCCGCGACGAGGAAATCCGCCGCACTGTCCAGATTCTCGCCCGGCGGACGAAGAACAACCCAGCGCTGATCGGCGAGCCCGGCACCGGCAAGACCGCGATCGCCGAGGGGCTGGCGCTGCGGATCGCCAATGGCGACGTGCCCGACAGCCTCAAGGGGCGCACGCTGATGAGCCTCGACATGGGCTCGCTGATCGCGGGCGCGAAGTACCGCGGCGAGTTCGAGGAGCGGCTGAAAGCGGTGCTCGACGAGGTCAAGAACGCCGACGGCCAGATCATTCTCTTCATCGACGAGATGCACACGCTGATCGGGGCGGGCGCGAGCGAGGGCTCGATGGATGCCTCCAACCTGCTCAAACCCGCGCTCAGCCGCGGCGAGCTGCATTGCATCGGCGCGACCACGCTCGACGAATACCAGAAATACGTCGAGAAGGACCCGGCGCTGCAACGCCGGTTCCAGTCGGTCTATATCGACGAGCCTAGCGTCGAGGACACGATCTCGATTCTGCGCGGCATCAAGGACAAATACGAGCTGCACCACGGCGTGCGGATCACCGATGGCGCAATCGTGGCTGCGGCGCAGCTGTCGAACCGCTACATCCAGAACCGCTTCCTGCCCGACAAGGCGATCGACCTTATGGACGAGGCCGCGAGCCGGATCCGCATGGAGGTCGAGAGCAAGCCCGAGGAGATCGAAGGGCTCGACCGGCGGATCATCCAGCTCAAGATCGAGGAACAGGCGCTCCAGAAGGAGAGCGACCGCGCCTCGAAGGACCGGCTCGAGGCGCTGCGCAAAGAGCTCTCCGAGCTCGAGCAGCAATCGAGCGAGCTGACCACCCGCTGGCAGAACGAGCGCGACAAGATCCACGCCGAAAGCCGGCTCAAGGAAGACCTCGACGCCGCGCGGCTGGAGCTGGAACAGGCGCAGCGTGCGGGCGATCTCGCCAAGGCGGGCGAGCTGTCCTACGGGCGCATCCCCGCGCTCGAAAAGCAGCTCAAGGAAGCCTCGGGCCACACTGAGAACGCGCTGCTGCGCGAGGAGGTGACCGAGGAAGACATCGCCGGCGTGGTCAGCCGCTGGACCGGCATTCCGGTCGACCGGATGCTCGAGGGCGAGCGCGAGAAGCTGCTCCAGATGGAGGAGCTGCTCGGCAAGCGGGTGATCGGCCAGCGCCAGGCGATCGACGCGGTCTCCAAGGCGGTGCGCCGTGCGCGTGCGGGCCTGCAGGATCCCAATCGGCCGCTGGGCAGCTTCCTGTTCCTGGGCCCCACGGGCGTCGGCAAGACCGAGCTGACCAAGGCGCTCGCCACCTTCCTGTTCGACGACGACGACGCCATGGTCCGCATCGACATGAGCGAATTCATGGAGAAGCACGCGGTCGCCCGGCTGATCGGCGCGCCTCCGGGCTATGTCGGCTACGAGGAGGGCGGGGTGCTCACCGAGGCGGTGCGGCGTCGTCCCTATCAGGTGGTGCTGTTCGACGAGGTCGAAAAGGCGCACCCCGATGTGTTCAACGTGCTGCTTCAGGTGCTCGACGACGGGCGCTTGACGGACGGGCAGGGCCGGCGGGTCGATTTCTCCAACACGCTGATCATCCTCACCTCGAACCTGGGCAGCCAGTATCTCGCCAATATGACCGACGACCAGCAGGTCGCGGATGTCGAGCCGCAGGTGATGGATGTGGTGCGCGGGCATTTCCGCCCCGAATTCCTCAACCGGCTCGACGAGATCATCCTGTTCCACCGGCTGGGGATGGAGGACATGGCGCCGATCGTCGCGATCCAGATCGGAAGGGTGCAGAAACTGCTTGCCGACCGCAAGATCACGCTCGAGCTGACCGATGCCGCACTGCGCTGGCTGGGGCGGGTCGGCTACGATCCGGTCTACGGCGCAAGGCCGCTGAAACGAGCTGTCCAGCGCTACGTTCAGGACCCGCTGGCGGACCGGATTCTCAAGGGCGAGGTGCCCGATGGTGCGACGGTCAGGATCGACGAGGGCGATGGAGAGCTGCGGATGGAGATTGGTTGACGCAACGAACGGATGCTCCCGCAACAAAAAACCAGCTTTTTGTTGCAATGTTACAATTGTGTGATTCCAGCCACAGCTGCGCCAAAACTCGCTTTGGCGCTTTGACAAGGCGTTCATCCTGGCGCAATTAATGAACCCATCGAAGGGGCTGGAATTCTACACCATCAACATCTCGGAACCTGCCGTTGGGGAAACGGCAGGCTCCAAATGATGGAGTGTTGAGGGATGTGGGGGTCGCCAGACCCAGTTGTCGCGACTGGAGTTCTCAATGACAAAATTGCACCAGAATTCACTCAAGGGCCTGGCGGTATCCGCTTCGGTCCTCGCTCTCGTTTCCGCCGCCCCCGCGTGGGCGCAGGCGGGGGATGAAATCGAATGTCCCGTCGGTCAGGAAGAGGTGAACGGCGAATGCGTCATTCAGTCCGACACGCCGGACGGTGTTTCGAGCAACGCACCGGGCGCGGATGATGCTGTCGATGTGACGGATACTGGTGCTACCGGCGCGCAGGCGCCAGGCGCGATCGTCGTGACCGGCTCACGCATCAAGCGCGATACTTACTCCAGCATTTCGCCGCTGCAAGTTATCACCACTGAAGCTTCCAACGAGGCGGGGCTGTTCGACCCCTCCCAGATTCTCCAGCGGTCCGAATCCGCTTCCGGTCAGCAGATCGACGCAACCTTCCAGGGTTTCGTGCTCGACAATGGTCCCGGTTCGCAGACCCTGAACCTGCGCGGGCTGGGTGCGAACCGAACGCTGCTTCTCCTCAATGGCCGTCGCCTCGCGCCGGCTGGTGTTGAAGGCGCTCCGACCAATCCCTCAATCAACCTGTTTCCCGGCTCGCTGGTCGATCGCTACGACCTCCTGCTCGACGGTGCATCCTCTGTCTACGGCTCGGACGCTGTGGCCGGCGTCGGCAACATCATCCTGCGCAAGGACTTCGATGGACTTGAGCTCTATGCTCGTGGCGAGGTCAATCCGCAGGGCGCTGGTGAAGACTACACGGTCAGCGCAGCTTACGGCGTGAATTTCGACCGCGGCTTCATCGGTATCGGCGCGGAATACGATTATCGCGATACCGTTCGCCTGAATGATCGCGGCTTCTTCCGCGGTTGCGACAAGCACTACGAAGTCGACCAAGACGGCAATATTTACACGGTTGGCAAGTACGACAACGCCCTGGTTCTGGACGCATCTGGTGGGGCGATTTCGGTCTCGGAGAATGAGTGCAAGGTCGATGGGATCTCGGGGCGTATCTTCAACCCGTACAACTTCTCGGGCTCGATCTATTTCCAGCCCGATGGCAACGGCAACTTCCCCGGCTATCCAAACTTCCCTTATGCGGATTCGACCAATGCCTTCGGGGATCCGATCGACAGCAATGGGGACGGTATCCGCGATGTCGACTTCCAGGACGTCAACACCAACGGTGCCAATCGCGATCAGGTGTTCCTGAGCGAGCAAAAGCTCTACAACGTGATGGCATACGGCGAATACACTTTCCCGGGCGCCGGCAACATCACGCCGTTCTTCGAGGCCAATTACAGCCGCGCGGAAATCTTCGCCGACAATACCGGCGTTGCGCAGGTCTTCCCCTATGTGCCGTCCGACAATCAGTTCAATCCGTGCAACATCGATACCAACGCCGATGGCAGCCGGATCAATCCGAACGGGGTCGATTGCCGCCAGATCGATAACGCGATCAACAATTTCCCGGTCTACAACCCTCCCGGTGTTCCGGGTAACCCCCGCGGCAACTATGGCTTCAGTCTGCCCGTCAGCCCGATCATCGCGGTACGCGGAGATCGCAACAACACCGACGTCACGCAGGAACTCTATCGCGGTGTCGTTGGTGTTCGCGGCGACCTTCCCTTCCTTGCTCCCAGTTGGACTTTCGAAGTCTCGGGCGTCTATTCGCGTTCGGAAGGTGTCTCGATCCGTTCCGGTATTCGTGAAGACAAACTTGCCTTCGCGCTTGGTATCGATCCGACCGCTGACTTCAGCGGAAATGGCATCGCCGATAGCGACACCGATGCCGACGGTGATGGAATCCCGGACAATGCCGGCGATGGTATTGCAGACAACTACGATTCCAATCTCGATCTTTTCGCGGGAGATCCGCAGAATATCGGTGCATGTAACGCTGCCGGTCTTGCCAACCCCGGCCTGGCCATGCCGGATCTTCTCCAGGGTTGTGTACCGGTGAACCTTTTTGCGCCGAGCCTTCTGACCGGCGCAATCGGGGATTTTGCCACTCAGGCGGAGCGTGACTACGTCTTCGGCGTCCGTCGTTTCGACACGACCTATGAGCAAATCATTGGCAACGCCTTCATCACTGGCGATCTCTTCACGCTTCCGGCCGGTCCTGTCGGGGCGGTGCTCGGCGTCGAGTTCCGCAAAGACAGCATCGACTCCAAGCCGAATGACGTGGCGGCGAACGGCCTGTTCTTCGGCTTCTTCCGCGACCGCGGTGCGGTCGGCAGCAAGGTCACGAAGGAGGCATTCGCCGAAATCGACATTCCCCTCGAGGCCAACAAGCCTTGGGTTCGCGAACTCAGCCTCAACCTTTCCGGTCGCCTCACCGATGACGAGTTCTACGGCACCAATTACACCTATTCGATTAAGGGTGGCTGGCGGCCGATCGATTCGCTGCTGCTGAAGATGAGCTATGGTACCTCGTTCCGTGCGCCGAACCTGCGTGAGAACTTCCTGCTTGGGCAGTCCGGTTTCCTGACTTTGGCCGATCCCTGTGCGGTCCCGGGCGCCGCATATGAACCGCTGAACGGGGGCTATCAGGCAGATCAGGACACCCGCGACCCAAATGTTATCGCGGCCTGTCAGCGTGAAGGACGCGATCCCTTCACGGTTGGCACGAATGGTGCGAGCACGGTGAATACCACCAGTATCGAGGTCGAGACGGCTGGCAGCTTTGACATCGATCCCGAAACCTCGCGGTCAATAACAGCCGGCTTCGCTTTCGAAGAAACCTTCGGCGAAGGTTTCGACGTGTCACTCGGCGCAAGCTACTTCGACATCAAGGTCAAGGATGCCATCATCGAACTGGGATCCCAGTTCATCATCAATGATTGCTTCACCCGAGATGATGGCCAACGCAGTTCGTTCTGCGACCTCCTGTCTTATGGTGTGACACCGACAAGCCGGGGTCTGATTACGGATGTCCAGCCGACCTTCGTCAACCAGGACCAGGAAAGTGTCCGCGGCATCGACTTCAACGCCTTCCTTGGGAAAGAGCTCAATGTCTTTGGCAAATTCGTCGATTTCGGCCTGACGCTCCGTGCGAACCATCTCGTCGAACGCAGTTCTCTGTTTATCTCTGCTCAGGGCGATCGTGTATTCGAAGACGATACGGGTGAGTTCGGTTTTCCGAAGTGGACTGGTAGCGCTCAGTTCACTGCGGACATCGACAAGTTCCGGTTTACCTGGGCAACCCGGTATACTGGTTCTGTCCAGCAGGACGAAGCGGGTCTCGACGAATTCTCGGATGCGTTCGGCTTCGGTCCCGATGGCGAAGAGACCGGCTTCTTCAGCGATACTTGCCTCGGCAATGGTTCGCCGAGTGGCGTAGTGGCAGGTGACGGTCGCTTCTGCCGCGATATCGGCTTTGCCGACGAACAGTTCCTGCACACCGTTTCGCTGCGTTTCCGCGACGATCGCATGACGATCATCGCGGGCGTGGACAACGTGTTCAACACGGCGCCGCCGCTAGTCGATGGCAACGAAGTGCTTTCCATCGCCAACACCGCGATCGGCAACGGCTATGATTACGACGGCCGCGAGTTCTTTGCTTCGGTTCGTTACGACTTCTGAGGCCGTTCATCCGGCATCGACCATGAAAGGGGCGACTTCATGCTTGCATGGGGTCGCCTTTTTCGCTTCAATTCCCCGAGTTCGGAAATCTTGTGAGAGTCGCATTATGAAACTTTTGAAATCAGCCCTTTTGGCGGCTGCTGCAGGCACTCTTGGCCTTGCATTGCCTTCGGCGCCAATTTTGGCGCAGTCCGCCGGTCAACCCTCGATCCCCGTCGAGGTCTGGGCGCTGCGTGACGTCATCAATGCAGTGCAGGTGTCGCCCGATGGCAAGCATGTCCTCGTCCACAAGGTCGAAAGCAAGGAAGGCGACTACCTGCTCGAGATCTATAACACCGATGACATGAGCAAGCCGATAAAGCGGCTGAACGCGGATCCGATGGAAATCATCGGGGTCCAGTGGGTCAGCGACAAGTATCTGTTCGGTACCGCATGGCAACAGAACCGCAGCTCGGTCAAAGGTCCCGAAGAAGGGACCTACGATTACAAGGCGTTTTCCTACAATCTGGAAACCAACAAGTTCAAGGATTTGCCGGGCAATTTCGCGCTGGTGAACCTGCTTCCCAAGGAGCCGGACACGATCCTGATCGGATCTGGCAATGCGGTTGCCGATGGCACCGGTGTCGATCCTTTTGCGGCATTCCGTCCGCGGTCCTACTATCGTTTCAATCTCAATACCGGTGCTCGCTCGCTGGTATTGAAGGGGAACGAGAAGTTCCCGACGGCGATTTTCGACAATGACGGCAACCCGCGGTTCACCAGCTCGGTCGAGCCGGGTTCAAACGAGCTCGTCACGTATTATCGCGCGCCCGGCGACGGATCGTGGAAGGAGTTCGGCGAGCGCTACAGCCAGAACGAGCACGAGAACCTCTACCGCGTGCTGGGCGGTTTCATGGGTCCGGTCGGCTTCAAGGCGGACGATCCCAACATCGCCTACATCATCGACAATCGCGGCGAAGACAAAGCGGCACTGTGGGAGTTCAACGTCTCGACCGGCCAGTTCGGCGAGAAGCTCGCCGGCACCAACGCCGCCGACATCATGGGCATCCAGACCCACTCCATTCCAGGCAAGGATACGCTCGTCGCGGCCCGCTACCCATGGGCTAAGATGGAGAGGGTGTGGTTCGACGACGAGGAAAAGGCGCTCTACGAGGCCCTCGAACAGCAGATCCCCAATGCCCATCAGGTGAGCATTTCCAGCCGCTCGCGCGATGGCAATACCATGATCGTGACCAACCGCGGCCCACGCGACCCAGGCTCCTACTGGCTGGTGAAAGACGGCCGCATGGCCAAGCTTGGTAGCCGCAATCCGCTGCTCAAGCCCGAGCAACTCGCCGATGTCGAGTTCATTCGCTACCCCGCGCGCGACGGCAAGATGATCCCCGCCTATGTGACCAAGCCAAATGGCGAAGGGCCGTTTCCGCTGATCGTTCTGCCTCACGGCGGTCCGCACGTGAACGAGGTCATCACCTATGACGAATGGGGCCAGCTCCTCGCCAACGCCGGCTACATGGTGCTTCAGCCGCAATACCGCATGTCGGTGGGCTGGGGTCAGGATCACTTCGATTCCGCCTATGGACAGCACGGCCTGGCCATGCAGGACGACAAGGACGACGGGGCGCAATATCTCGTCGACCAGGGTCTCGTCGATCCCGACCGGATGGCGATGTTCGGCTGGTCCTACGGCGGCTATGCCGCCCTGGTTGCCGCTTCGCGCGAGCCGAACCTGTACCAGTGCGTCATTGCCGGCGCGGCGGTGGCCGACCCCGAAAAGGTCTACAAGATGCGCAGCAACGCCTATACGCCCAAGGCGATCGACGAGTGGGCCAAACGCCGCGGCATGATCGGCATCAATCCGATCAACGAGGTATCCAAGGTCAATGTCCCGGTGCTGATGGTACATGGCGACGTCGATGCGCGGGTGATGTATTTCAACTTCACCGACTACAAGAAGGCGATGGAGCGGGCCGGCAAGACCGATGCCCAGTTCCTGACGCTCGAAGGCGCGGACCACTTCTACAACACGCTCATGTACGAGCATCAGGAGGCGTTCTTCACCAAGATGCTCGACTTCCTCGCCAATGATTGCGGGCCCGGCGGGCTCTAGGGTTCAGAGCTTCTGACAAAGAACCCCCGCAGCCCTTGAGGGTTGCGGGGGTTTTCTTTTTTGGAAGGTTCATTGCGGCAGCACACGGAAGACGCTTATTCGATGCGTCGCCCCTTGACCCCGTTCTGCCCCGCGATGCGGATAAAATACGAACCCAGCGCCGCCTTCTTGAACACCACCGCGTCGCCTTCGCGCGGGGTCCGGAGGCGCATGGGTACATTGCTCATCTGCCACTTGCTCCCCTCGGCGATAGTGATCACATAGGTGTCGCCCTGCAATCGCCGGACATCGGTGATAGTGGATTCAAGCATCGAGCTGTCGTCCTCGTCATCGCTGCTTCCGAAAATGCCTGATTTGGGCATCGTAAAGCCGAACAGGCTTCGGCGGGTCTCGCGCACCTGTTCGCGGTCGACGATGCTCACCTCTCCGCTCTCGGTCGCCGCGACGATCTCTCCCGCAGCCTTGTCGAAGCAGGTGAGCCGTTCGGCTCCCTCGGCGATGCTGCGGCAGGATTTGAGCTGGGCGACATAATCGGCCGAAGGTGTTGAGTCTGCGTCTTGAGCCTGCGCCCCCGCCGGCGACACAGCGACCGCCAGCGCCAACCCCAGTGATGCACCGGGGACCCGTTTCCAGGCTCGGGCACTGCTGCGCCCAGGATTCGCATGGCGGATCGGAATTGAATCTTCGAACATCGGTGGTATCCCTTGCCCTGGCAATTTCCCCGCTATGCGCCGTTTCCCGGGGCTGGTGTCAACTGTAACCGCAATGTCACACCGGTGAAGTTCCGGCGCATGTTGGCACGACTTCCATTGCTGCGGGCGTCCTGATTGCCTTAGACGATTGCCATTCGGACTAGGTTCCGGACTCAAATCTTTTACAAATGGGGGGCGGTGGTCGCTTCCCGTTACAAAGGGGATAGCAATGTCTTATCGCTTCACTAAGGCTTCGCTGCTTACGGGCACGATCATGGCTGGCGCCATGTTCGCGGCTCCGCTGCACGCGCAGACCGCCACCGGCAACACTGACGACGCGACCGATCAGGAGCCTGCGCTGCAGGCTGCGCCAGACAACCCCGAGACCGTCGGATTTAGCGAACCGATCATTGTTACCGGTTCGCGCATTGCGCGCCGGAACGTCGAGACCGCTGCTCCCGTTGCCGTCGTCGGCGACGAAGAGTTCCAGCTTTCGGGCACGGTGAACGTCGAGAACGTCATCAACACCCTGCCGCAGGTCATTCCCGGCACCACGTCTTTCTCGAACAACCCCGGCAACGGCACCGCGACGCTCAACCTTCGCGGTCTCGGCACCAACCGTAACCTCGTGCTGGTCAACGGTCGCCGCTGGATGTTCTTCGATACCACCCAGGTCGTCGATCTTAACACCATCCCCTCGTTCCTGATCGACTCGGTCGATGTCGTGACCGGCGGTGCTTCGGCCGTATACGGTTCGGACGCGCTCGCAGGCGTCGTCAACTTCCGTCTTCGCGATGTCGAAGGCGTCGAATTCGGCGGCCAGTACGGTCTGACCGAAGAAGGCGACGGCGAGACCTATGAGATCCATGGCGCTATCGGCACGGCATTTGCCGATGGCCGCGGTAATGCCACTGTCTTCGCCGAATACTACAACCGCTCTTCGGTCTTCCAGGGCGATCGCGGCTTCTCGCGCTTCGCGCTGAGCGAGTTCACCTTTGGTCCGCCGCTGACGCAGGGCGGTTCATCGCTCCTGCCACAAGGTCGACTGAACTATAGCGGTACCGGCAATCGGGCTGGCACAGACTTTGCCAGCAATGGCGGGGTCGTCTTCGACGCCCCCGGCGATTTCCGGCCGCTGGATGGCGACGCCTACAACTATGCTCCCGTGAACTACCTGCAGATCCCGCAGGAGCGGTACCTGATGGGGGGCTATGCGGATTACGATATCGGTGGTGGGCACACGTTCTACACCGAAGTCACCTTCGTGAACAACCGCGTGGCAACCGAATTGGCTGCCACTCCGGTCGGGATTGGCGTTGCCGTCGATCTCGCAAGCGTTCAGGGTTTCCTCACGCCTGGCGATTTTGCCCAGCTGCAGCAGCTTGACGCCACCGAAACCGGCACCGCTGGCAATGACGGGATCGTCAATCTGACGGTTCGTCGTCGCATCACCGAGACCGGTCCACGCAATTCGCTCGACGAGCGCAACGCCTTCCGCGTTCTTGGCGGCGTTCGCGGGCCCATCGGCGATTATCTCCAGTATGACGCAAACTACTTCTATGCGCGTACCCGGAATGCCAACATTCAGAGCGGCAATATCTCTTCCTCCGCATTTGTTGCCGGCCTTGATGGCACGGGTGAGATCCCGCTCAATATCTTCGGTCTGAACACGCTGACGCCCGAAATGGTGGACTCGATCACCATCCAGGCGCAGAATGGCGACATCTCCACTCTTGAAGTGGTCAACGCCACGATCTCCGGTACGTTCGGCGATTTTGCTCTCGGTACAGCGGCGCCCATCGGTTTCGCGGTCGGTACCGAATACCGCAAGGTGGCTTCGGAATTCCTTCCCGACACCGCGCTGTCCTCGGGCGATGTGATCGGCTTCAACGCCGGTCAGGCGACCGAAGGCACCTACGATGTGAAGGAAGCCTTCGGCGAGTTGAATATCCCGGTTGAATTCGGCTCCGCTCGTCTTGAGCTGAACGGTGCGGCACGGTATTCGCAGTATTCGCTCGAGAACGTCGGCGATGCCTTTACCTATGCAGGTGGCGTCCAGTTCTCTCCGATCCCGGACGTGACATTCCGTGCTCAGTACCAGCGTGCCATTCGTGCGCCCAACATTGCCGAACTCTATCAGGGTTCGGCAATCGGGTTCCCGGCTGCGACCGACCCCTGTGGCACTTCGGCTGCCGTTGCCGCGGGCGCCTTGCGTGACCTGTGTATCGCGAATGGTGTTCCGGCTGCTAACCTCGGAAATGCGGGTATCCTTGACCCCGACGTACAGATCGCCGCGCTCTTTGGCGGTAATCCCGATCTCGAAGAGGAAACCTCGGACAGCTTCACCGTCGGTGTGGTACTCCAGCCCGTGTTCGTCCCCGGTCTGACGATCACGGCCGACTATTTCGACATCACGGTCGAGAACGCCATCTCCACGCTGGGGCTTAACTCTGCCTTGGCACTGTGCTTCGGGGATGAAAATCGCGCCCCAGCCGGGAGCCTTGCGGATCCGAATTGCGAGGCGTTCATCGGAACGCGTGATGCCACGGGTGCTTTTGATCGTCAGGGTGGACCGCTGCTCGGCGGAGCCAACATCGCCGAAATCGGCGTGTCGGGCGTCGATCTTGAGGTGAACTACACCTCTTCGCTCCCCTTCTCGCTCTTCACCGACACCGGCGAACAGCGGGTGAACCTGTCGTTCCTCGGAACCTGGACTGAAAGCTCTTACTTCATTGCGGATGTCGCCGAACCTGACATCATTGATGAATGCTCGGGCCAGTTCGGTGTGGCGGCTTGCGGCGAGCCGACCCCGGAATTCAAGTGGACGAGCCGTGCTTCGTTCATCGATGGTCCGGTGACGACTTCGATCGCCTGGCGCCACGTGAGCGCCGTCGGCGATGACGATGATGGCCGGAACTATGCTGCGCGGAACGGTGTCGAGACGATTGAAGCCTACGACCTGATCGACCTGTCGTTCGGTTTTGACATCTACGAGAACTTCAGCATGAACCTCGGCGTGAACAACCTGTTTAACACGCTGCCGGACACTCCGGTGTTCGACGCGAACGGCAACGTCGTTGGTCGTCCGAACTCGCTGCTGCTGGGCGACAACCAGGATCAGGCCAACACCTACCCGAGCACCTACGACGTGCTGGGACGCCGTTACTTCGTGTCGGGCACGTTCAAGTTCTAAGAACGCGTCTGCCGCAAGGCGAAAGAATGAAGGGCGGTGGACCTCGGTCCGCCGCCCTTTTTCTATGCTCTTTTCATGGGCCGGCCGCGCGGCCGGAGTTTGAAGAACGTCCGGATGGTCGCATGACGGGAAGGCCACCAGCCCGGGCGTTGGCTCCGTCCTAGGAGAAGGTGAGGAAGTTCGCGAAGGCTCTGCCGGAGGGCTCGCACACTTCTTGGGCGGATCGCAGCCGTAGTCCGGATCCGGCGAAGGCGAGGACAAAGCGCTCCTGGTCGTCCGCCGTGGTGCAAGCCCGATCGAGAGCATCGATCCGTGCGAGCTCGTTGCGCGCCTTGCGTGCGATGCTTCGCAGGGTTGCCAGCATCGGCTGTATATCCTTCGGTGTGCCCATGAGTAGTGTCCGGCGAACGGCCTCGGAGATTTCCCAGCCCGGCGAGGTCTGGCCGAGCAACTTTGCCCCGTCCCGGGCGGCATCCGTTGCGATGCCGAGCGCGTCCCGCAGCCCGTTCGGCCCCAGGGTGAGAGCGGTTTCCGCGCGGGCGATCACCCGCGCGTCGTCGAGCGCCCACTGGATCGCCATGGCACGGCGCCGATTGTGCTCGAGGATTGGTCCATCGCAACGATGGACCAGAAGCGCTACCCGGCCGCCGCCCCGCAGCACCCTGGCGGTCTCGGCGGCAGACCTCTCCAGCTCGCTGTATTCCATCCCGAATTGGCTCGTTACAGCGTGAAACCCGTCATCGGGGAAGGGCAGCGCCTCCATAGCTATTCCCCCGCGCAGCTTGGTGCCGCGCGGCGCGTCGGGAAGCCGCGGCGCCAGATCGACGCCCGTCAGCTTGAGGTCGCGACGCCGCGCGAGCATCCATTTGAGCACCCGGCCGTCGCCCGTGGCGAGGTCGAGCAGCCTCGCGGACCGAGGCATGGTCTGTGCGAACCGGTGCCATGCGGTCTTTTGCGCAGCTTCGAGCGCGGCCGAATGATGCGGCAGGCAGCCCCCCTCCATTGTTGATTTGCCCCCGCGCGCCGCATCCGACCAGAACTCCGCCCAAGGACCGACGTCGGGGCGGTCCGGGCTCATCTCTAGCGCCCCACCCCCGGAACGACATCGAAGGCCAGCGTCATTCGCTCGGCATCGCCGAACGGCGTGGTGCCGTGATAGAGCGTGCTGGGAAACAGCGCGAGGTGGCCCGGTTCGGGCGTGATGGTCGCCAGGGGGGCAAGACCGCATCGCAGATCGGGCGGCGGGCGACCGAGCTCGAGCCAGCCACATTGTTCCTCGCCCCGTGCATCCTCAGGGACAATCAAATACAGCGCGGAAGAAAGGATGCCTTGCGGGTGGATGTGGGCGGTGTGATAGTCGCCACCGCCGGTCAGCCTCACCGACCAGGACCCCGCAAGCTGCAGGTTGGCACCGGCATGGCGAAGCAGGGGGTGCTTCCCGTCCAAGGCTGGAAGACCGGCCCGGTAATCCCCGATCGTTGCTAGGATCGCCGCATGCAGTTCCGCCAGAACCGGTTCGGTCCGCTCGAAGAGGATACCCCGCGTCTGCGTCCCTCCGCGCAGCGACTGTCCGAGCGGAAGCGGCGAATTCGCGTGCAACTTGCGCAGTTGCGCGACGATGCTGCCGAGCAGGTCCTCGCTTCCCTGCAGCGGCAGGCACTGAACCAGGCCTTCTTGTTCATGCAGCCACTCGGCGCGCGGATCGCCGGTCAGCCGCCAGACGACGCCGCGCAGGGCCCAGGCGGCGATGTTCCAAGGGTCGCCTTCCAAGGCCCGGTCCAGCAGCCGCTCCGCTCGTTCGAATTCGCCCCTCCGAATTCGATGACGGGCTTCCTGGATCCAGCGCGGCGGGGTTCGAAGAGCGAGCTTCGCGAAAACCGCTTCGGCACGCTCATCGTCGCCGGCACACCCCGCGTGGGCGGCTTCGAGGAGCGCGAAACCGGGCTGTTGCGGGAAGCGGGCGCGCGCCTCGGCAGCGACCTCCGCAGCCTCAACGGCAAAATCGAGTCCTGCCAGGATCTCGGCGTGGGCAAAGAGAATACTCGGTTCTGTGGGTTGAAGGTTTGCCGCGTCGCGGTAGTGGCCGGCAAAATCGCTTTCCCCCGCGGCCAGCTTGAGCTGGGCGAGGAACTTCAGGCCTTCGAGCCAGCCGGGGGCCTGCGCGGTCGCCCGTTCCATGATCTGCCTCGCCGCCTGGCTCTGCCCGGCGACATCGAGCGCCTGCGCCTTGCCTAGCCAGAGATCGGGTTCGCGCGAATTGAGCGCGAGCGCGGCATCGAAGCGCGCTTCGGCCTCCGCTTCACCGCGTTCGATCGCCACCCGCGCGCGGCCGTGGAGCCCGCGCGGGTGGCGCGGGTCGAGCGCCAGACAGCGGTCGTAGGAGCGCGCGGCGTCCGCCATCCGCCGCGCCGCGCGCGCGGCATTGCCGCGCGTGGACCAGTAGCGCGGCAGGGCCTGCGCCGCGCCTTCGATAGCCGCGAGCAGATCGCAGGCCTGCTCTTGGCGATCCAGCCTGCCGAGCGCGATGGCGCGGTTGATGGCGAAATCGGGATTGCCGGGATCGAGCGAGCAGGCCCGGCCGAACAGCGTCTCGGCCTGCGCGGCGTCGCCGGCGCGCAGCGCCAGTGAACCGGCTTCGTTGTGGAGGTCCGCATCGCCGGGCCATTGCGCCAGGCCCAGACCGAGGATCGCGCGGGCCTGCGCCGGATCGCCGGCGCGTTCGGCCGCGATGGCGCGCTCGTGCCATTGCCGCGGCGCCTGCCTGGTCACCGGTCGCGCAGCCAACCGGTGATCGCATAGCGCCCGACCGGCGCGAAGGGCGGCACATAGGTCACCGCATGGCTTTGCGGCACGGCGAACAGGTTGAGCGCGTTGAAGCGCGGCCTGAAACCCTCGATTATATCGCCCTCCTCGTCGAGAAAGGCGAGGTAGCCGCCCCAGTCGGGATGCCAGTCCTCGCGCGCGAGATTGAGCACATAGGCCACGCGCCAGCCCTCGGCGACATGGCTGTCGATATGGCGGCCCAGATAATGCTGCGCGGTGTAGAGCGTCGCCTGCCCGTCGGCGCGGAAGAGTTCGGGAATGCCGGTCACCTCGCGCGCGAGGTCGAGAAAGTCGGGAGCGTTGAGATATTCGAGCAGCAATTCGTAGGGTCCGCCCGGGTCCCACCCCTGGTTGAGCGCCTCAATGATCGGGTAATGCGCGTAGCGAAAGCCGTAATCGCCGCGCGCCGTAGCTTCGTGCGCCTGCCGTGCGAGGCGATTGGCCTTCTCGGCCCCGGCGGGCGTCGCCAGTTCGGCATTGGCGATCGATTGCGGCGGGGTGCCCGCGGAATCGCCGCCGCGCATCGCCAGGCTCCAGCGGGTCGCCTGGAGGATCGACTGGATCTCGCGGGCGGTCCCGGGCGTCAGCACATCGCGGATC
>TARA_R110002072_G_scaffold303029_3_pt1 | contig 22756 bp, 21 predicted proteins | sample TARA_R110002072 | Tara Oceans TARA_R110002072 (sample SAMEA4397118) | marine metagenome | biome: Polar Biome; feature: [SRF] surface water layer (ENVO:00010504); material: water (ENVO:00002006), including particulate matter (ENVO:01000060) such as... | depth 5 m | reverse complement strand
AGAATTCTAACATCGAAAACGGACCAGGATTCAGGGAGCAGATCATGGCACATCCGACTGAATGAGCAGAAACCCCGCATCCCCTACAACCGGCCAGATCAAGGCACTCAGAGCAGTCTGACCACCATCAGCAGAAGTGCCATCTCCAGTATTCGTTTGGATTTCCGAACCTGACAAACCGCGATGCCAAACCCCACACGCTGGTTAAACCCCGCTCTGTCAGTCGACCGCTTCCATGTGGAGTCAGCGTTCGGCGCACTTACAAAGATCATTGATCGAGTGAAATCTTCACAAAAAGCACTTTGTTCGTTTGCTCTTTGCGTTTCCCAAGCCGCAGCAGGCCTTCGCCGCAGGTCACCCAGCTCTCGTTGCCACTGATGCGGCAGACGCCGGAGTTCCCCAGTGTCGCGTGGTTCTCCGGCATCAGGATCTGTTCGGTCGACCGGATCACCTGCAAAGTTTCCGGGTTGACCTGACCGATGAACAACGGTGCTCGATGGCGCATGATATGGTCATTGTTCGCGCCCCGACGGGTGTAGACAAGGAACAGCCCGCCGCCGATCGTCACCCAGTGCTGCTGAGTGTTGTAGCTGCCGAGCGGTTCTCCATCGTCAAATTTCCATTCACGAATCGGCTCGAAGTGGATGCCGTCCCTGCCGCGTGTGACGAAGGCTGTCTGGTCTGCTCGCAATGTCAGAAAATAGTTTCCACCAGACTCGGTGAGCGATGGCTCGTAAAGACCTCGCCCATCGGGGATCGTCAATTCTGTTCCGTGCTCTTTATAGGTCAGTGACTCGCCATCGAAGCCGCATCGCGCGATTACACTTGTGTAGTTATGCTTTTTCGGATCCCGCCAGTAACGCACCGGCAGAAGGATGTCACCGTCGGGAAGATCAACTCGTTGAGTGCAACCGGCGTTGATGGCGACGATCGGATTTCCGGAATGATCCTGATCCGGTACTTCCAGAAACCGCATCGGTCCCCATTCGCCGGAGATCGGATTCAGCACTGCGTACGACACTTTTTCGCGGAGCCGGTTTTCTGTTTTGCCGTCAGCAAAGTTGAACGTCTTGCCGGTCACGAGCACTTTCCCGGACTTGGCGTGCCAGGTTGGCCAGAGATCTCCCGGCGCCACTTCGTAACCATCAGACTGCCTGGTCCGCTTCAACGAAGGAATGGGTTCCGGCCTGCTCCACGATTGACCATTGTTCCGACTGATGGACTGATAGATGTCGTGAAAGTTGTGAGTCCCCGTCCGTCCAGTCTCGGACATCGTCGTAATGAGCAGCGGTTGGGCTCCAGGGACGAAAGCCGTCCGAGCCTGCCACCAGCCCCAGTCTTTGGAACCCTCAATCGCGGTTCGTGATTCAAACTTCAGGGCAACCGGCTCGATCGTGTCAGCAGATCGTGCTGTCGAAATTGCGAGTCCGATCAGGTTGACGAAAATGATGGTTCGGATCATGCGTGACAGCTCTCGATCTAACGTGACTTCAAATCTCACGCAAAGGGGAGAAGTTAAAAAGGACGGGCGTCAAGACATGGCGTCTTCGCCCCTGGCGTGTGTCTTTCTCCTGTTGCGGCTCTACCGATTGAGGAACAGGTTCGAATTTGAGGCACATTCTCGCACACGCTACGTGTTGAAAACGAGTTCCCACCTCAATCCACGATTTAGCCAAACAAATCGTGCATCACTCTTCCGTTCGGAATCAGGCTGACCGGTCGACCCGTTCTGGTGTAATACTCTTTGTGATGGTCGATGCCCAATGCGTGGAAGATCGATGCTCCCAGGTCGTCGGGGTGAATGTCCGTGTCAGGTGTGGGGCCTTCGCCTTTCTCGTCGGTCGCGCCGATGAGTTGTCCCGGCTTCACGCCGCCGCCGGCCATCATGCACCAGTTCGCTCGCGGGTAATGATCCCGGCCGACGTTCTGATTGATCTTAGGAGTCCGCCCGAACTCGCCCATCGCGATGACGAGTGTCCGGTCAAGCAGCCCCTTCTCCTTCAACGCGGTCAAAGCGGCGGTGAAGCCAGTATCGACCGGCGGCATCAGACGCTTGTGCCCGTCAAAATTGTCCAGGTGAGTATCCCATCCCTGACTCGTGACCGTCACAAATCGACAGCCTGACTCAATCAAACGAGTTCCCAACAGCAAACTTTGACCGACCTCGTCGGCGGCGAAGAGTTTGCGAATGCTCTCCGGTTCGAGGCTCACGTCAAACGCTTTCTGCGTTCGCTCCGACGTAATCATGCTGTAAGCCTGCTGGCCGAACGTGTCGAGTGCGTCGAGCAACTGGCTGTTCGTGTCGACTTCCCGCAGTCGTGTATCTAAATCCTTCAGCAGCTTGTCTCGGCGATTCACTTTGTCGACCGTGACACCTTCGGCCAACGAAATTCCTCGGACGGAAAATCGTTCGCCGGGCTTCGGAACGGCGTTCGTCTTAAACGGGGCAAATGCGTCGCCCATATAGCCGGCGGACCATTCCGTCTGAGGAATCGCGACGTAAGGCGGAAGGTCAGGATCACCCGGGAGTTCCTTCATGATCACCGAACCGTACGACGGATACTGCACCGCCGGGTTCGGTCGGTTGCCAGCCGCGATGTAGGCCTGCCCTTGAGGATGGTCGCCGGTCGTATGACTGATCCCGCGAATCAACGTGAACTGGTCAGCCGCAGCGGCGATCTTCGGAAGATGCTCACACACCGCAAGTCCCGGCAGCTTCGAAGTAATCGACTTGAACTCGCTGCGGGTTTCTTCCGGAAGATTCTCTTTCATATCCAGCGTGTCGAGATGCGCTGGTCCTCCGGCAAGATTCAGAAACAGCACCGCGTCGGCAGTCGCCTTACCGCTCGATTCACCGTGCGCCATCCGCAAGGCATCAGCGAGCGTCAGACCGGTTGCCCCCAGAACTCCCGCCTGGAGCACGCCGCGTCGGGAGATTGATCGTTTTGTGAATCCAGCCATCGGCTATTTCCGCCACTTCTACTGTTACTGTTTCAAAATCTGCTCCACAGAGAACACCGAGTTGCTCTGAAAGAATTTCTCTGAGACCTCTGTGCTCTCCGTGGCTAAAAGTCATGATGACACACTTAGTGGTTCGTCAGAAACTCCTGAGTATTCAACAGTGCCCACATGAGATCACGCAGTGACTCGATCGTATTCTCACCCGATTTCAAATGTTTCCGACTGCGAGCGATTTCGGCATCGGTCGGGTTCCGACTAACCGTCCGCTGATAGACCTGAGTAATCAATTCGTCGATCGCCGAATCATCCACCGTCGGCAATTTTTCCCGAGCAGGCGTCGTTGTTGAGGCAGGCTTCGCAGCCTTTGTTTCCAGCGTCAGCGTCTGTCCGAGTTTCTTCGCGGTTTCAACCAGCCAGCCGTCTGATCGCTCCAGCCATTCCAGCATCTCGGTGTCGTTGCGAACGTAGAGAGATTGCAGCAGGGTGGGTTGCCCCTGCCGTTCGCAGTCGCAGTTTGTTGTGCGAAGCGGTTTGCCGAAGACAAGCAGTGAGTAATCAATGCCGCGAGCCTGAATCGACCTGGGATGCTGAGTGATCTTTCGTTGCGACGTGTTGCTGGACCAGCTATTCAGGCGAGCGTCGTTCGCCGTTGCCTGCAGAATTGCATCGATCGTGACTTCGGCCGGCATACGACGAATCTGAGCGTGACTGAAGTTGCGAACGTCGTCTCGGTTTGTCTCGTTCGGTTTCCAGCTGAGCTGGTACGTCCGGCTGCTGGCGATTGTGCGGTGCAACCATTTCATGTCGTAGCCGTTGGCGACGAATTGCTCGCTCAACCAGTCGAGCAGAGGTTTGTTGCTCGGCGGGTTGGCCATGTTGAAATCATCGGGCGGCTCGACAATGCCAACTCCGAAATAGTGATGCCAGATTCGGTTGACGAAGGCTCGCGCGAAGTACGGGTTACTTTCTTCCAGCAGCCAGGCCATCAGCGGTTCGCGAGGATCGTCGTACTCGTTGAGGTCGACATCCTCATTGCCGAGCAACTTTGCAATCTGTGGCTTGTCGCCGGGCTCCTCGATCCAGATCTCGTTCCAGGGAATTGGCAGCCCTTCGGCGGCAACTCGTAGATACATCTGCCGTCTAAGCGCCGCCGTGTCGAGTTTCACCGGAACGCCCAGCTTCGTCTTCAACTGCGTCTGAGCTTCCTTCGCGTCGGGAGCGACTCCCGCCTTCACTCGCGTGAAGAACTGAGTGAACTTTTCGAAATCCTGCTTCGACCATTGATCGAACGGATGTTTGTGGCACTGAGCACATTGCAGCCGCACCCCCAGAAACACGTATCCGAACGAGAGTGCTCGATCCGTCGGGATCTGATTGTTGCTGCGAAACCAGTAGTAGTGCATCGGGTTGTCGTGAGCAGTGAAGTCTTCCGGCTCCTGATTTCGCATGAAAAGACTTTGCTCGGCAGCGTACTCTTCGTACGTCTGGCCTGGTCGGCGACTCTTGGACAAGACGATGCCGGCGGCGATTTTGTCCCAGCCGACGTTGTCCTGGATACGGCGGCGCATCCACTCGTTCCACTGGATCGACGCCGGAGTGTTCATGTCCGTCGTGCCGAGGTATTGCGAGTTACTTCCCGTCAAATCGCAGAATTTGACCGCCCACCAGTCAGCATACGCCGGAGACTCCAGCAACTCGTCAATCTTGCGTTGCCGCTTGTCCCGTGATGGATCGGCCAGAAATGCGACCTGCTCAGCAGGCGTCGGCAACGTGCCGATCATGTCGAGCGAAACTCGCCGCAGAAAATCTTCGTCGGACGACAACTCGGAAGGCACGACTCCCAGACGAGCCAGTTTGCGAGTCACCAGTCGGTCGATCTCGGTCGGTGTGACGACTTCGGGAAAGCGATCACCGGTCCGATCACTGACCGGCAGCATGACCTGGGTCGAAAAGATACCGTTGTCGTAAAACGAAATGACGTACGTGTCGCCGGGAGACTTGCAAGTGATCAGTCCGTCGGGAGTCACTTCGGCGATGACGTCATCATTAGACTGAAACCTCGTAAGCGGAGTGACGTCTTCCTGCGTGCCGTCTTCCCAGATGGCGACACACTTCAACTGCTTCGTCTCGCCAGCTTTTGCGAAGACGATCTCGGCAGGCGTCACGTCAAACCGAACAATTCGTTTCGGGCCATCCCCGAGTCCTTTCGCGCCGGTCTCGATCCAGCGCCGCAGCAGCCGATGTTCCCAACTATCGACTTTGAACCTCTCACCACCGCCGTGGTCGTCTTCGTGGGTCGGCTTGTAAATGATGAGGCTTTCGTCCGGGTTCTTGAGATCAACGCGAGGCTCGTCACCGCCGGTCAACGCCGTGTGGTCGGCATCAAAGTCGTAGCCGAACATTGACAAGGTAAAGCCGCCCTTCCCCTGGAACGACCCGTGGCAGGTTCGCCCGTTGCAGCCAAGCCGGCCCAGCAAGGGCAAAACATGCTTCTGAAAATCCGGCACCTCTTTGGCATCGGCGAGACGTCTTCCGATATCGATTGCCACGCTGGGTCGCACCGTCGAGCTCTGATCGTTTGCGGCTTCCGGATTCGAACTTGAAGCCCCGGTGTCTGGACCTCGCAACTTCTCTCCGGCGAGCAGTCGTTGAAACGCGTTCATTGATTCGGCAGGCGACGGCCCCAATTTCACCAGCAATTTTTTCAGCTTCAACTTCAACGGAGTAATGTCTGCCTCGGTGACTTCCGTTTCGTAGAGCAGCAGCTTGTTGAGCTTCTGACACGCCGACAGCTTTGCGAGAGAGTCAGCATCCAACTTCACCCCGCGAAGACTCAGCACTTCCAGATTCTGTAACTGACTGAGACTTTCAAACCCGCCGCCGGAAACCGCAGTCTCGTCCAGATAGAGCGTTTTCAACGTTGAAAGCTTTGCGAGCGACCTCAGCCCCTCGTCCGTCACTTCTGTCAACGAGAGAAACAGAACTTCGAGACTAGCCAACTTCGCCAAATGGACGAGCCCTTCATCCGTCACCGGCGTCCCGACCAGCGACAATGTGGTGAGCGTGCTCAGGCCAGCAACGTTTGCCAGACCGCTATCGGTCACTTTCGTCCGATCAAGATAAAGCCGTTCCAGTTTCGCAAGCCCCTGAAACGCCGGCATGGCCGCGTCGGTGAGGCTCGAATCTGACAGAAACAAAGTGTCGAGATTCGTCAGGCCGGCAACGTGCTTCAGTCCTTCGTCGGTGACTGATGGAGTCACGACGGCCAGATAGTCGAGCTGTTTGAAAACCGGCAGATGAGCAAGATGCTCGTCAGTGACGCCTGCCTTGCTGAACCGAATAAAGCGAACGGTGCCGTCACGGTTCTTCTGAAGGTTCGAAGGCCAGCCACGCAGTGCCTTGATGGCTTCTTCCTGCTCCGGTGGAGTCTCAGCCCGCAAACTGAAAACAGGACTGAGTAACACGACAAAAGTAACGACCGTCAGGAGCCGGGGCATGGCAGGACTCGCAGGCAGGATCGCGAAGGATGGATTTCATCGAGGACGCCGCATCACGATACGTCCAACCGCCCACAGCGCCAACTCGAAAGCAGGTCTGCTGAACCAGGAGAGGATCGCCAGAATCTGGACCACGCAATGCAGTCAGAAGAAAACCGTTCTTTGAAATCAAGCCTCGCCGTTCCTCTGCGCTTGTCACCTCAACACCCTCTGCGTTCAAATTCCTTCTGAAGAATCTTTTTACATTCCCTTGAGGCTGAATCCTGCCATGGTATCCCCCACTGAAGAGTCTTCGTTTGAAACAGATCGAACGCTCATTGAGGCGCACCTGAATGAGCTGACGAAGATTCCGCGGCCGTGCCACAGCGAAGAACTTGAAGCAGCTCGTGGATACGTCACGGGACTTCTCGAAGAGTACGGCTGGGATGTTCGGCGGCACGACTTCGACGTTCTGAATGACGTCGGTGAGCTGAATCATGGAGAGAAGCTGCACGGCACCAATCTTGTCGCGACTCGGCGGGGCCAGTTTGCTGCGGATCGGCCTCGGCTTTGTGTCGGCGCTCATCTGGATTCCCGACCTGACACGCCCGGCGCTGACGACAACGCCAGCGCTGTCGCCGCGATGCTGGAGATTGCTCGCCTGCTGCCTGGAACGTGGCCGGACGGCGCGGAACTTGAGCTGGAACTTGTCGCGTTTGATCTGGAAGAAAACGGAATGCTCGGAGGACGCGAGCACGCCCGTCTTTCGAAAGCAACGAACGTCGATCTGCGCGGCATGGTCTCGCTGGAAATGCTCGGCTACTGCGACCACTCGCCGGGCAGTCAGTCTTTGCCACGAACGCTGCGAGGTCTCTACCCGGACACCGGCAACTTCATCGCCATCATCGGAAATCAGAATTCAACAACGCTGATTGAGCAGTTCGGAGTCGGTATGAAAACAGTCAGCGAACTGCCTGTCGAAACGTTGCAGGTGCCAGATAACGGTAACGGTCTGCAGGCGACTCGGCTGAGCGACCACAGCCCGTTCTGGGATGCGGGATACCCGGCTCTCATGATTACGGATACGAGTTTCATGAGGAACCCGCATTACCACTTGCCAGGCGACACTGTCGAAACGCTCGACATGCAGTTTCTGCACCTTGTCACCGAGGCAACGGTTCGAGCCGTGAAACTGCTGCTGGAAAAGGGAATCTGATCGATTGACAAAGCCGACTCGCTGACGAACAGCGATATCGAAGGCAAAATTGTCCAATGATGGAAACCACAACCGTCACGAGAGCCTGAACCGAAGTCAGCGAAAAGCGTCTCGCGAAGATTTTCGAAAGGCGATCGACATGCCGCCCGCAATGAAGCGGGCGGGGAGCTGATGAACGGACCAGTCCGGCGTTCAGAAGAACGACTGTCGGCAAACAGCCGACTTCAGACATTGCGAATGAATTCATCATGAGGAGTGTTGCGACTACTCGTCCAGCTTCACTCCGGCGTCGCCGATTATCTCGTCAAACAGCGGCCCCAACTCTTTCTTCAAACGTTTGATGACCCGAGACTTCGCCTTTCGAACCGCATCCGGACTCATGTCAAGTTCTTTGGCCACGACAGTAGCATTCTGATCGTCGACGGCCGTTCTGATGAATGCCAGCCAGGTATTATCGTCTGACCGGTCCTGGACAGCCTGAACGGCAGCCCGCAGGACTTCTCGCGACACTTTTCTGGATTCGTTGTCCGTATCCGGCAGCTCTTCCGGTTCAGTCAGCGGCGCCACTTTGGCTTCGATATCGATGTTCCGCATCGCCGGCACTTCGTTCGACTTGCGGCGCAGATAGTCAACGACTCGACACCTGGTAATCGTCCGAAGCCAGCCGCGAAAAGTGTCGGTTTCTTTTTCCTTGCTGAACCTGTTGATCGACATCAGCACGGAAGTAAAGACTTCCTGACAGACGTCATCAGTTTCAAAATTCCTGATCCTGATGCCGAGGCACCAGTAAGTCACCAGCGGACGATAGATGTCCATAAACTGGTGCCACGACACCTGATCCCCCTTGTCTCTGCGAACCCGGTCGATCAATGAAATATCCGTCGTCGCGCCGAAAGAACGGTACGGTGAAGCATCGTCATCACCCAAAAAACTGTTCGAGGACATCGTGAGGAGTAACCTTATCGAAACCGCAGGAGAACTATCGACATCGTTGTCTTTTTGACGAGGCAGCAGAATCTAGCAAACTGACAAGACAGTGGGTATGACACAATGCGGAACTTCATGCCCAACACTCCACTCCTGAACACACGCGTGAAAACATAAGCTCCCCAGCCATTCAAGCCGAAGCCAAAGTCTTCACCTGGAGCGTGAAGAATTCTTTCAGGAGATTGTTCTGCCAGAGAAATCGAAGCTGTCCGACGCACTTTCAGTGAGGTCAAACGGGCATCTGCTGATTTTGCGGTCAAACAGATTTACTCGTTCAACGCCACAGCGCAGGATATCGAGGCTTCATCCAGAAGCCTCAGGGAAAGCAGCATAAGAATCAGGCACCCAGGCCCCGTCCCTGTGACGGTCGCTGGTTCCGGCTTTCCCAAGTTCCGAATTGTCGAGTGTCATCATCACGACACTGATGGTTGCGTCGTGGAAGGCTTAGCGCCAACGATGACTGGCATCGCTGCTTTCCTCATGTGAAATGACACTTTGTTATGGCCGCGTGCTCCGCATTCGACCGGTTCCCCGTCGGTCGTCCATTTCATACCTGGCTCGGACTGGATCGTGATGCTGCGGGCCTGCCGCCAGATGACCAGATCGCTCTGCGTGTAATCGCTGACGAGCAACTGAGCGGACATCGCGGCGATGTTGATGGGTGTTCCGTCGAGAATCAGCAGGACATCCATCAGACCGTCGTCCATCCTTGCATGAGGAGCGACGTTCAGCCCTCCTCCGGTGCAGCGTCCATTTGCAACAAGCACATTCAACAACGGCAGGTTCGAGAACTCTTCGTCGTCAAGGCGAACGCTGGCTGAGTAAACCTGCAGGTCGGTCATCACACTCGCGGCGCCGCGAACGTAGCAAAGAGGCCCCCAACGTTGTTTGACCTCTTCGTCGAGCAGGTTGAGCACGTCGCCGCTGTTTCCGCCGGTTGCCATGTTTGCATAAGTTCGACGTTGCCTTTTGAATGTCGCCTCGATCAGGTCCACTTGAATTGTGTCGCGGTCGAGGTCGGCTGTTAGAAGGCGTTTGGCGGCGAGTTCCGGGTCGAGTGGCATGTTGAGGTTTCTGGCGAAGTCGTTGCCTGAGCCCAGCGGAAGGACTCCCAGCGTCGCCGGACTTCCCGATTCGTGCAACGCGGTCGCAATACCGTTGATCGATCCATCGCCTCCCGCAGCGACGACGAGTTCCGATTGCTTCCCGGCCAGCGTTGCCAGCTTTCTGGCATCGTCACCTGACCTGGACTCAACGACTGTGACGTCGGCTCGTGCCCTTAGATCAGCTAGCAGATCAGCACAGGCAGTCGCCGAGCCGGAGTTCGGATTCCAGATCACGGTAGTATGGCGCGACACGTTTATAGCCCATTGGTCAGAATCATCGAGCGATCAATTCGCAGGATTAAAACTCATCGTCGTAGCGTCTTCTTCGACCGCTGGTCAACATGGCCAGCGTGCCGACGAACAGTGAGGCGCCGATGACTGACCACACGACCGGGTACTGCTTTGACCCGATCTGCAACGCCAGCATTTCTCCCAGCCCCATCTTCTGAGCGATCCAGGTTCCGAGCATCGCTCCAATAAGTCCGGTGACGATCGCTCCGAGACAGCCGCCTCGTTCGAAGCCAACTAAAGACTGTGCGATGCCGCCGCAAATGCCGGCGATAGACAGGTAAATCAACAGGTCGACGATACTCATAGTTCACCTCAACTCCAGGCTGATTTTTCTTCCACCGACTGACGGGTTGATGCCGAGGCAGAAGCATGTTTCAGTTGACTGACCGGTTTGTCCGCTTCCTGTTCCTGTTTGAGGGAACAGCGTGGCTCGTTTTGTTTTCGCTGGGCGGACAGGTAGAAGGCCAGCATGAACATGAAGACAACCGCGACCGGCACGAAAGTGCCGAAAGAAGCGCTCATACCAAACCCTCCCGTTGCCAGCGTGATAACGGCGACTGAAAAGCCCACGACTCCGATGATTAGAGGTAAACGCATTATTCTGTCTCCTGAAAAGAGGTTTCTGGATTCGTCTTCATCGTGTTCTGGCTGATCCGCTTTTGCGAACCGGCTATCGCACTCGTCAATTGAAGTCTCAGGCGATGTGGCGGTCGCTGCGACCGGACCGGCCCATGAGCAGGTACAGCAGAATCCCCAACAAAGGCAGCATCACAATGACGACAGCCCACAGAATTTTTTCGACCAGCGGTCGTCGACTGAACGCCACGTCGATGAGTGCGAAGAACACGGCAATGGCCGTCAATAGCGCAATGAAAATTGAAAGCATGGCTGAATTCCTTTGTGTGATCGCGTTGTTTTGTGGAGATCAGGACAACGCAATGGCCATGCCGTTTGGTGTTCAGTTTTCCTGACATTCTGCTACTAGCACAGATTACTGCGGCACTTACGGCATCGAAGAATTCGAGCGGAAACGGCCAGGTACGGTCATTCGGTCGGTGAACGACCGGCTGGGGCGACGAGCCGCCAGATGTTGAGAGCTCAAGGAACCTGCGAGGCTTCGCACTCACTTCAAGAAGCCGAGCGGCGCAGATGGCACCAGAGTTGCTCGTGAACCTGAAAAAGGAACAGGACTCACGGACGAATATCTAAGTTGCGGCAACGTCTCGTCGACTGAAGTCGAGATGTTGGCTGTCGCCTGGAGATCTCAACATGTCGTCGTCACTTCTGACCAACTCTGCATCCGGCGCCTTGCCGATCGATTCAGCTCCTCGAATTTCAAAGAGCGAGCTGAGACGCCGGTTGTGGCACATGTCACCGGGCCTGCTGCCGTTCGTGTTTGCCGCGATTCCTCACAAAGATCCACTCAGCCTGGACGCGCGAGCGATCATGGTCAGCGTGGCGGCGATCATTGCGTTTTCGCTTTTACGTGACACTCGGAACATCGCGAGGACTCGGAATGAGAATCTCACGTCGAACGTTCTCGGCTACCTGATTCCTGTGGTGAGTTTGCTGGTTCTGTTTCCGGCAACTCCGGAACTGGGCATGACGTTGTTGGCGATCCTGGCTTTCGGCGACGGCTTTGCGACGGTCGGCGGCCTATTGTTGAAAGGTCCGGCGCTGCCCTGGAATCGTGAAAAAACCTGGGCGGGGCTGATCAGCTTTCTGATCTGCGCCGCACCGCTGGCACTTCTCGCTTTTGTGGCGAACTCGTCCCCGACACCGGAGTTGTCACCTGCACTGGCTGTTGCCGTCGCCGCCGCCGTGACAGGAGCAATCGCCGAGTCGTTACCGCTCAGGATCAACGACAACGTTTCGGTGGGAGCCGCCGGGACGGTCGCGATTCTGGCAGCACACCTTGTCACCTAGTCGCGTGTACTGAGTCCAAACCCGCTGATGACTTCGTAACTCAGGCCCTTGGAGCTTCTTCCGCCCAGGCCTGAAGTCGGTCGCTGAGCACTTCCTGAAAAAGAATCTTGCCACACGCAGCGGTCGGAATGGCGAGCAGCATTCCGTACAGACCGCCGACCGCTCCGCCGATCAGGACCAGCGTCAGAATCGTCAGCGGATGCATCGACAACTCTTTGCCCTGGATCCACGGTGTCAGTAACCAGCCTTCGAAGGCCTGCACAACGGCGAAAACCGCCGACGCCAGCAGCAGCGAGTCTGTGAGTGATCTCTCTGCATCGCCGCTGTCAGCCAGAATCACCAGCAATGCCACGAACCAACCCAGTGCCGAGGCGTACGGCACAATCGTCAGCAGTCCGGTGATCAGTCCCAGCAGCAGCCAGTACGGAACATCGACCAGCCACCAGCCCACGGCAAACATCACGCTCATCATCAAGGCAATGAGAATTCTTCCGCGGATGAAGCCTCCGACAGCTCGGTCCATCTGCGACGTCAGATCGGCGATGCGGCTGCGACGCGATTCGGGCAGCCAGTCTCGGCAGGCGGCGATCATCGCGTCGAATTTCCAGGCAAAGACGAACGTGTAGACCGGCAGCAGAAACGCCCACGCGCCGAGGTAAAGTAAGGTACTCAAAACCGTGCCGATCAGACTGAGCGCCTGCCCGGAATGCTGAAACACTCTGGTTACTGACTGACCTGCTTCGTCACGAACTCGAGTCCAGAGTTGGCGGGCTTCTTTGGCCAGCGGTCGATCGCCTTCCAGCCATGTTTCGATTCTCTGGCCGTACGTCGGTGCTCGTTCAATCAGCGTGTCGACCTGTTCGACAAGCAGCGGCCCCATCCAGATCAAGGCGGTGGCGAGCCCGCCGATTGCCAGCAACATGATCATCGAGACGGTCACCGATCGCGCAATTCCAAAGCGTTGCTCGGCCAGTCGAACTCCGGGATTCAGGACGTACGCCAATCCGAAGCCAATCAGGATTGGATTGAGCACCTCGCGAATCAGAAATCCGAACCACACAACAGCGAGCGCCAGGCCGATCCAGAAGACGTCCTGCACGGCTGCGATCTGCCATAGATGCCGGCCTCGAAGAGACGTTTGACTCATGGCTGTTCCGATTTCAAAACGTTAACCAGCAAGACAACCTGCTGTTTCAACGCGGCGGTTGGTGAAGCGGCATCGGCAAGTTCTCCGCGGAGCCCCAGTTTCTCGACCACTGCGGCAGCGTCCCGGCAGGCGGCGGCTTCAAAGTTGGCGGCCAGACCTTTCAGACTATGGGCAGAACGCGCCACTTCGGCGGCGTTTTCCGTCATGAGTGCCTTATCAAGCTGATCGAGCAGACCCGGCGCATCTTCAATAAAACACTCGATCAATCCATCGAGCAGCTCCCTGTCGCCACCCATTCGCTTGAGAGCCACTTCACGATCGATCAGCGACGACGACGAAGTAAGAGGATTGCCGGTCTCAGTCACGCCTTCATCTGTAATAGTAACATCCGACTTCTGAGCAGTTTCGGAATCCATCTTTTCCGTGTTCAGAGCGCCGAGATCCAGCGCGTCCTCGACGGCTGGTCGCTGAAACGCGGTAACCGCAGGTTTGGAACCTTCGTCCCAGACTGATGAGCAACCTTCTCCCGAGTCACCCTCATCATGAACTGTTCTCATTGGCTGGTCAGGCTGCCGCTGCACTCTTGCCGTACGCTCAGTCAGACGGATGAGCTGTTCGGCGGCAAGCGGTTTGGAAATGTAGGCATCCATCCCGGCCTCAAGACATCGCTGCATGTCTTCCCGCATGGCATGAGCGGTCATCGCAATGATCGGAGTTGACGCGAGTCGAGTATCATCGAAGTCGCGGATTGCCTGAGTTGCCTGATAACCGTCCATCTTCGGCATCTGAATGTCCATCAGAACGGCATCAAACGCCTGTTGCTGGAGCAGGTCGACGGCTTCGCGACCGTTGGCTGCGATGGTCACCTTGTGCCCGCGCTTCTGAAAGATCGCTCGCACAACCTTCTGATTGGCCGGTGTGTCTTCGGCGACCAGAAGATTCAGTGGCCGCGAAGTTGTTCGCATCCGAACTCGTTCTTCGGCTTCAATACCTGCCCCACGCAGAACCCGCGACACGGCATCGAGCAGGTCCGACTGAGAAACCGGCTTTTCGAGATAGGTGGTGATTCGCAGACTGTCGCAGCGGTCCTTGAAGGTTTGCCGGTCCGCCGACGACAGCATGAGAATCGCCGCGTCACCCAGCAGTTTTTCTTCCCGAGCCTGTTCGATCATCATAAAGCCATCGATGTCGGGCATTAACGCATCCACCAGCACGACCGGATAAGGGCGTTGCAGTTCCGCTGCCCGTCGCAACTCATCAAGCCCTTCCTCCGCGGAGTCCGCCACCATGGGACGCATCCGCCATTGCTTCAATGTCTCGTCCAGAATTCGACAGTTCGAAGAGTTATCATCGACCACCAGCACGCGTGTGCCGCGAAGTTTGGCAACCGTCAGTCGCAGGTCGTTCTCGTCGACCTGCTGACGACGGATCACCGGGCAACGCACGGTTACATGAAACTGGCTGCCTTTGCCAGACTCACTTTCGACCCAGATGCGTCCGCCCATTCGCTCGGTCAGCTCGCGACAGATAGCCAGACCAAGTCCGGTTCCCTGGTGTCGTCGCGTCGTCGAATAATCTGCCTGCGTGAACGGTGCGAAGATGCTCTGCTGGTCTTCGGTCGCAACTCCAATGCCTGTGTCCGAAACAGTAAAGTGCAATAAAACACCGTCGCTGTGACTTCGCGCGGGACGAGTTGCTGACGGGTTGTCCCGCAGGCGGTCTTCGATGGCCTTTTGAGTAGCCGCCTGTTCGGCTTCAGTAGCCAGAGAGGCGTTGATGATGATTTCGCCATGCTCCGTAAACTTGACCGCGTTGCCGACCAGATTCATCACAATCTGTCGCAGTCTGCGACCGTCTCCATCGAGCACATCCGGGACTTCCGGATCGATGCGACAGGCGAGTTCCAGACCCTTTTCGTGCGAGCGAACGGAAAGGGTTTTGGCTGTTCGATCCAGCACTTCCCTCAGACTGAATGGTTCTGGATCCAGTTCAAACTTTCCGGCTTCCATGCGTGAAAAGTCGAGCAGATCGTTGAGCAGGTACAGCAGCGTCTGCGCTGAATCGCGAGCTGTTCCCAGATAATCTTCCATCACCGATGACAAATCTTCGCCAAGTGTCAGTTCGATCATCCCGATAATCGCGTTCATCGGAGTTCGCAGCTCGTGACTGATGTTGGCGAGAAATTCGCTCTTCGCATTGTTGGCGGCTTCGGCCGCATCACGGGCTTCTCGAAGTTCTTTCTCTCGTGCTTTTCGTTTTGAAACATCACGTGCAATAACCGATGCACCAATGTGTCGCCCCTGGATGTCACGAATGGGTGAGATCGTCAGCGCGGCAATAAATGACGTGCCGTCTTTGCGAATACACCGCAATTCACGTTGAGCAAACCGTTCACCGCCGAGCACAGCTTCTCTCACCGTTTTGCGACGGGACTCAGAGATGAACAACTCGACCGGTTGCCCGACCGCCTCATCGAACGAAAACTGAAACAACCGTGCGGCTGACTCGTTCCAACTGTCAATCACACCTTCCAGATTGAGACCAACAATCGGATCGCTTGAAGACTCGACCAGCGCTGCCAGTCGAAACCGTTCACGTTCTCCTTCGAGCCGTTCAGAAATATCGACAAACGTGACTACGGCTCCGCAGATGCGACCGCTTTGCCACATCGGATAGCTCCAGTATTCCGTCGGAAAGCTGCTGCCATCGGCTCGCCAAAGAACTTCGTCATCGATGTGAGTTCCCAGACCATCCTGAAACGACCGAAAGATTGGACATTCGGAAATCGGATAAGAACTCCCATCGGCCCGTTGATGATGAATCAGATCGTGCATGTTGCGCCCAATCAAATCCTGAGCCGAACTGTAGCCCAAAAGTCTCACACATGACGGGTTGCAGAACGTGCAGTTGCCATCCAGATCGATGCCGTAGATGGCTTCGGCTGTTGATTCAAGCAGCAGGCGAATCTGTTCTTCACGCTCTGCGAGCGCCTGACGATTGGCGCGATCCTGGGTGATGTCACGCTCGATCGTCGCCGAACCAATGATCGTACCAGCCCCGTTCCTGATCGGTGAAATCGAGATCGCCACGTCGATCAATCGACCGTCTTTGCGGCGACGCACGACCTCAAAACTTTGCAGTCTGACTCCTGCAGTCAGAACCTCCCGCAGTTCCGGCTCTTCCTCGGCCACTTCACTCGGAATGACGATTGAAACGGGTTGCCCGATCGCTTCGTTGGAAGTGTACCCGTAAACGGCTTCGGCTCCCGCGTTCCAGCTTGTGATCAAGCCGTTGTGGTCCCGCCCGATGATGGCATCGATCGACGAATCAACGATCGCGGCGAGCCTCCCCTGCTGTTCCGCCATCGCAAACTGCGTTCGCAGATCTCGAATGAACGCGCTGAATAACAGCGTTCCGCCAGATTCGATCGGTGTCACCGACAGCTCAACCGGTATCTCGTGACCTTGTCGATGGATTGCTTCGGTCTGAAGTCGGCGACTGTCGAGCAGTTCTTTCCTGCCATCGCGAAATCCAGCCAGACGGGCTCCCAGGTGCTGACGATGCCGCTCCGGAACGATCAGTTTGCTGAGTGATGAACCTATGGCGTCGTCGCGATCCCATCCAAGTAATTCGGTGGCGGCGTCGTTCCAGTCGAGGATTACTCCGTTCAAGTCCATCGTGACGGCAGCGTCAAGGGCTGCCTGGACGATCCGCCCGAATTGCGTATCTTCATACATGCTGTCGTCAGTATAGCCGTCGCCCGTGTTTTTATTGTTCATTAACCCCGAACCCACTCACGCTGTGCTTTGTTGTCAAACAGCCCGTCGCCAGATTGTTACAGCCCGGATCCGATTTATGGAGAATATCACTGATTTGTGAGTCACCACAAACGCACGAAAAGCAACGGCCCGCAAACAGGCCGTTGCTTGTGTTTTCTTTCAGTGTCGCGTCGAAGGTCGGCGGAAGGGCCATGGCGAAGATGTTATTCAGTCTCTGATTGCTCAGTAGATTCGACAGGCTTCGCCGATGCGTTCTCAATACCCGCTTCAGCAGAGTCTGGTTCCGCCGAATCCTCTGCGGTATCGTCAATGGCCTTGTCTACGGCTTTCTCTGCGCTCTCCACAGCGTCTCCAGCCACTTCAGAAACCTTGTCGAGCAGCTTCTCTCCAGCTTCGACGGCTTTCGAGGTGTCTTCTTTGACCTCGGCCGTATCGAGGCTGACCGAGACGACTTCGTCCGAAGTGGCGAACGTCAGCCACCCGCAAAGTACCATCGCCATCACGGCAATGACCGAAATCAGAAACATCTTCATGATACACCTCCATCAAACCTGAGTACGTCAACGGAATGGTTTGTCGATCGTGCTTCGTCACATTAGAGGTCCGTACGAATCCGCCGACCGGTTACCAGCGCGATCACCGCGAAAATCAGAAAGCCGACAAAGAACAGCTTGGCGATCCAGGCGGCCGTCCCCATGACCGAAGTGAATCCAAGGAGACCGGCGATGATCGCAATGACGAAAAACGTGAGTGCATAATGCAACATGACTTGTTCTCCAGAATGCTCGATGGTTGACAAGTCGACGACCTTGCCGGAAATAACTCATCGATTGTTCGTGAATGATCATTGATCGTGACTGATCAAAGATTTTGAAATCAGCGGTGCAGGAACAGACAGACGCCCGCAGCGATGGCGACGCAGTTCATCGCCATCGTCAGTGCCGCACTACCCAGCCCGAGCAGCGGAATCGCTCCGACTGCGATCAGCCAGCCACCCAGCAGCATTCGTCCAAGCGGTGGTGTGCTGGACGATTTCGTAAATGGGTTCTTCATGGTTGAATCCTCTGATATCCGGCGGCAATGCGGACTGAACTATTCAGTTGTCAGTCGCCTTTGCCGTCGCCTTTGCCGTCGCCTTTGCCGTCGCCATCGGTGTCGACATTCAGCTTCACGCCGGACTGATCGATCTGAACATCGACGCCGGGAGCCTGGATATCGATGTCGCCGTTTCCCTGAACACGAGCTCTTGCTTCGGTGCCACTTTCGGATTCGGTCGTCTGCGTGTCAGAACAGCCAGGCAGCGCCAATGCGATTCCGAGTGCAGTCATTGTCAGGCAGGTATTGAAAATCTTCATGGCCGTCTTCCCTTCCTGTCGAGCCTTCTGATAGCGGAATGATCTTCGTGAGTGTGTCCTGCGGCTCATTGGAAACCCGACAAGGCAAACGGTGTTCCAAAGCTCGCGACCAATCTGGTGGCAGTCGGCGAAATGTCGAAGCAATCATCAGTTACAGCATTCGATTGCGTGATTCGCTGCCCGACGGTTTGCAAACGCCAGCCTGGCGAATGATGAGAAGTCGGCGGCTGGGCGATCGTGGTGACAGCTCAGCGATCGGTTTCAGCTCGCCGAACCCTCATGAGTCAGTCACAGCCGCCTTTATGCCGAGGCGGCGCGCCATTCGCGTCGAGATGATGAGAGAAGCTGATCAACACGGAGATCAGCAGCCCGCGACAACGCGCAACAGAAAGACAGAATCATGATTCACGAACTTGTCCACAACGCACTTAATAAACAAATCAACGCGGAGTTCACTGCATGGTACGGATATCTGGGCATGGCCACATGGTGCTCCGGAAAACAGCTTCATGGCTGTGCGAAATGGTTGCGAGGGCAGGCTCAGGAAGAGCATTCGCACGCGATGAAATTGTATGAATTCCTCGTCGCTCGAAATCTGACCATTCAGATGCTGCCTCTGGATGAGCCGCAAATCGAGTTCGCATCGGTCGTTGACGTGTTCAAGGAAGCGCTGGCGTCCGAAGAAGAAAACACTCGCCGTATCCACAGGATCTTCGAGATGGCACTGGAGCAGAAAGCGTTTGCCTCGCTGGTCGAGCTTCAGTGGTTTATCACCGAGCAGGTCGAAGAAGAGGCCACGGCTCGCGAAAACCTCGCCAGGGCCGAGCTGGTCGCCGATGACCCGGCCGCCGTACTGGAGCTCGACGGAATCCTCGGGAGCCGCGAACTCAAGTTGCACGCTGCTTCCTGATTACCGACGTCGAGCTGACATCCCTTATTACTCACTGGCTGTACTTCGACTCGGACGCAAAGTTTGCTTCCGTAAGCCGACACGAATTCCCTCGCGCGATGAATCAACACTTTCTACTCGATCGCTGAGCGATCAGCCGCATGATTCCTGAGTATACAGAGCGGTCGCTGATCGACCATTGAAACCGTCGTTCACGCCACTTTTGGTCGGTTTTTCGAATTGGTACTAAATTCGCTAAAGCCAGGCCGGGACGACCAGTGGAAAAAGGAAAATTCTGGTCGAGCAGTCAACAGAAAATTTCATGGAGGATGAAAATGCTTGTTCTGTCGAGGAAAGAGGGCGAGTCGATCGAGATCGAAGGCGGCATCCGAGTAAAGATCGTCGCCATGCAGGGCGGACGCGTCAAAGTGGGCATCGAAGCTCCGGACAGCGTCTGCATTAAGCGTTCGGAACTCTGTTTCGAAACCCCCATGCCGTTTCCCGAGCCAAAAGAACCGCCGTCGAGGTCAGCCCGCAACCGAGGCCCCAGCTTCAGCCGATCCATACTGCCTCGGTGAATGCCGAGGCCAGCCACACTGCCAAGACACACCGAATGTGGGCTCCCTTCACAGACCATCTGTGGTCCACATTCACCGCTGCAACGACTGATCGGATCGAGCTTCGAGAACGGCGATTACAAATGGACGCACCCGGGAGATCACGACGATCATTCCGTCGTTCCGATGCGTGGTTCTGGTGTGGGAGAACGTCTCGACGACGATGCACTGCTGAGTGTTATCCGGGCCGATCACTCAGAGAGCGCAGTGGCAGCTGGCGTCGACAAGTCTGAGGAGCGCATGTCCCGCATTGAAGGTAATCGCAATGCGAAAGTACGGGCAGTTTGATTTGACCGCCTGACTGTGGTCAGACGTCGTCCCGGCAATCGAAGGCGCGAGAGGCACAACATGATCACTATGACAATCCTGACAGAGTCAGTCGTAGCGGAGTCTGCTGACACAGGTTTGGCTGATGCAGATCTGGAAGAAAACCGCTCAGAAAGAAGCGGCATCAAGTCTCGGCCCGCAGTGGTTGTATGAAGCTGCTGAGTCGCCGGTAATTCCCGAACTTGACAGGGACAAGCGTCACCGAGTCAGCAGCTTCACTGGCTGTGCTGTGAGACTCAGCGGTCTCTGACCGACCAGCCGAATGCTCAGCCATCGAGCAGACTGGTCGCTGACCTGCCAGTCAGGCAATTGACGAACCGTGCTGGCAGGCTTTGGCACGATGTTTTCTACTAGAATCCTGAATCAATGATGCCGCAACCCCATCGTGGAGAAGCGGGCGTCTGTACCGATACAGGAAAGGCTGCGTGACAAGATGGCTCGAGTGCTCGTCGTGGATGATGATCGGTCTATTCACCTGATGGTGACGCGGTCCCTTGATCGACTGCCGGAAGCTCCCGAAATTCAAACCGGATCCGATGCAGGTTCTGCACTTCAGCTTACACGTTCATTCCAGCCGGATTGCGTGTTACTCGACGTCATCCTGCCCGGCGGTCAATCAGGTCTGGATATTCTGCGAGAGATTCATCAGATCGACTCGAAGTTGCCTGTGATTATGATGACCGGCGGAGGTGACAGTTCGACAGCCATTGAAGCCATGCAGCTTGGTGCGTATGACTACATCAACAAGCCGCTTGATCTGCCGGCACTGAATGAGCTGGTGCTGCGAGCTTTAGAAACGCGGCGGATGGCCAGCATCCCGGTCGCCATTGAAGCACACGGCACCGGCGCGCAAACGGGAGAAGCGTTTGTCGGTCGCAGCCCGCAAATGCTCGACGTGTTTAAGACGATCGGTCGAGTCGCCAAAGAAGACGTTCCTGTATTGATCCGCGGCGAGAGCGGAACCGGCAAAGAGCTGGTAGCACGCTCGCTCTATCAACACAGCGAACGTGTGGGAAAACCATTTCTCGCCGTCAACTGTGCCGCACTGCCAGACACGCTGCTGGAAAGTGAACTGTTCGGCCACGAGAAAGGCTCGTTCACCGGCGCAGACCGCAAGCGCATCGGGAAATTCGAGCAGTGCAACGGCGGTACAATTTTTCTGGATGAAGTCGGCGATATGTCGTCGGTCGTGCAGGGAAAAGTCCTGCGGCTGATTCAGGAGCAGACTTTTGAACGGGTCGGCGGCAACGAGACAATCCAGACGGACGTTCGAATTATCTCGGCGACCAACCGGCCGCTCGAGGAGATGGTGGCTGCCGGCCAGTTTCGAGAAGACCTGCTTTACCGGCTGAATGGCGTGACGATCCAACTGCCTCCATTGCGTGAACGGCAAGGCGACGTGGCGTTGTTAATCCAGCACTACCTCAACCAGCTTGCGCGCGATCTGCACCGATCAAATATTGAAGGGATTTCACCTGAGGCAGTGAAAGTGCTCGAAGCGCATGACTGGCCAGGCAACGTGCGAGAGTTGCAGGCGGTCGTGCGCCGAGCATTGCTGAACACCACCGGCCCCGTCGTTGTGCCAGACTTTTTACCGCCGGAGGTCAACTCGCCAGCCCGTCTGCAAAAGGTCAATGAGTGCTCCTCGATCACTTCCACCGCGACGTCGGACGACGTCGCTTCAACCTCAGACAAAGTAAACCACGATCTCGCGGCATTTGTAACAGGTCGACTCGCCAACGAATCCAGTGATCTGTATGCCGAGTCGATCGAATTCATGGAGAGATACGTTCTGACACGAGTTCTTCAGGAGACCGGCGGCAACCAGACTCGCGCGGCAGAAATTCTCGGCATCACTCGCGGCAAGATCCGTTCGCGCATCCGCCAGTTCGGCATTCACCTGGAACGCAGCGTCGAAATCGAACCCGAACCGGCGTAGAACCAGAAGCCTTCACTGTGAATTAACAATGCGGCTGACGAGCTGATCGGTTCGTCGACCTTTATGGCGAAACGGGGGCGTCAATTGTGGAATCGCCCGAGAGTTTCAGATCGGGTGAAACGGGAACGGCTTTTGTTTGGGCAGCCGCTTCGAGTGCTGTTTCACGGTTGAGAAATCTCGCCACAATGACGGTCACGTTGTCCGAACCACCATTATTGATCGCTTCGTGAATCAACGATCGGCACTGGTGTTCGGCATCGAGATCGCTCTGCAGCCTGTTCTGCAAAACGTCATCATCGACGTGCCTGGTCAGCCCATCCGTGCAGAACAACAGGGTGTCTCCAAGTTGCAGATCGACTCGCGAAACATCCGGACTTGCCACGCATCCAGCACCGATCGAATTCCACAATGTGTTAGACCACCGCTCTGCGACGTCGTCTTCAATTTCGTCGTTGATTCCAGCATCCAGCAGTTGCTGCTTGACGGTATGGTCGTGAGTCAGTTGAGCCAACCTGCCATCTCGAAACCGATAGCACCGGCTGTCACCCACATGCAGAAGATACATCCGCGGCCAGATGACGTAGCCCATCGTCAGTGTAGTACCCATTCCTTTTTCGTTAGGATGAACTGTTTCTTCAACGGCCATACTGGTTTCACACTGTTTCAGTGCTTCGACAAGTTCTTCTCGAAAGTCTTCATCCTGAGACGGATCCAGTCGGAAAAACCACGGCATTGTGTTG
>TARA_R110002072_G_scaffold2468_1_pt1 | contig 22772 bp, 20 predicted proteins | sample TARA_R110002072 | Tara Oceans TARA_R110002072 (sample SAMEA4397118) | marine metagenome | biome: Polar Biome; feature: [SRF] surface water layer (ENVO:00010504); material: water (ENVO:00002006), including particulate matter (ENVO:01000060) such as... | depth 5 m | reverse complement strand
GAAACGTAGATATTTTGATGAAAGAGTTGGTTGGTTTGCAAGAGGACAAACTGATTATGGTTTAGTAGACCAGAGAAGTAAAACTGTTCGTTATTTAGATAGATGGCGTTTAGAAGTTAAAGATGAAGATATTGAAAAGTTTAAAAGAGGTGAATTAGTTGAACCTAAAAAACAAATTGTTTATTATGTAGATAGAGCAACTCCAAAAGAATGGGTTCCTTTCATAAAACAAGGTATTAATGACTGGCAAGTGGCTTTTGAAGCAGCAGGTTTTAAAAATGCAATTATCGCAAAAGATCCTCCATCTAAAGAGGAAGATCCAGACTGGAGTCCAGAAGATGTGCGTTATTCTGTGGTAAGATATTTAGCTTCTCCAATTCCAAATGCAAACGGACCTCACGTTAGTGACCCTAGATCTGGAGAAATTTTAGAATCAGATATTAACTGGTATCACAATGTAATGACATTATTACACAACTGGTATTTTATACAAACAGCAGCTATTAACGAAGATGCAAGAGGAAATAACTTTAAAACAGAAGTTATGGGACGTTTAATACAATTTGTATCTTCTCATGAAGTAGGTCATACTTTAGGTTTACCACATAACATGGGTAGTTCTGTAGCATATCCTGTAGACTCTTTACGTTCATCTAAATTTACAGATAAATATGGTACAGCTCCTTCAATTATGGATTATGCTCGTTTTAACTATATAGCACAACCAGAAGATAAAGGCGTTGCTTTAATGCCAAACATTGGTGTTTATGATAAATATTCAATTGCTTGGGGATATAGACCAATCTTAGATAAAACTGCTAAAGAAGAAAAAGCTACTTTAGATGCTTGGATTATGAAACATGCTGGAGACCCAATGTATCGTTTTGGACGTCAACAAAGAGGTGTTATAGATCCAAGTTCTCAAACTGAAGATTTAGGTGATAATGCCATGAAAGCTTCTATGTATGGTATTAAAAACTTAAAAAGAATTTTACCAAACTTAGAAAAATGGACTTCTGAAAAAGGCCAAAACTATGACGAATTATCTACAATGTATGATCAATTATTAGGTCAGTTTAATAGATATATGGGACATGTTGCTGGTAATATTGGTGGTATTTATGAATACTATAAAACATCTGATCAAGAAGGAAATGTATACACACATGTTGCTAAAGATCATCAAAAAGAGGCTGTAAAGTTTTTAAATGAACAACTTTTTGAAACTCCAACTTGGATGTTAGATAAAAGCATTTTTGGCAAAACTGAATTTACAGGTGCTATTGAAAGAATTAGAAGTATGCAAACTCGTATCTTGAATTCTGCTTTAAGTGTAGACAGAATGGGTAGAATGATTGAAAATGAAACTTTAAATGGAAATGATGCCTATAGTGTTATCAACTTATTTTCTGATTTACGCCAAGGAGTTTGGTCTGAATTATACAATGGAAAATCTATTGATACATATAGAAGAAATTTACAAAAAGCACACGTAGAGCGTTTAGGATATTTATTAAACGATGCTGATGATGCTAGAGGTCGTGGAGAATTAGGTTCTGTAAGTGCGAACCAATCTGACATTAAATCGATAGCAAGAGGCGAATTAAAGCGTATTCAAAGAGATGCAAAGAATGCTTCTAATAGTGGAAACACTTTAAGACGTTACCATTTACAAGACGTTGTAGACAGAATTGATATGATTTTAGATCCTAAATAAATCTAAATTTTATTATACTATTATTTTAAAACCACACCAAAAGGTGTGGTTTTTACTTTTAAAAAAACTTATAAAATTGAATAAAGTTTTCAAAACTACTTAAAGTTAAACTCATCAATTTGTTGCTACATCACTTTAAAAAGTAGTCTATATTTGCAGCATATTATTTTTTATGAATCAGACACTTTTATCTTCTCCACTTCAAGGATTTACAGATTATAAATTTAGAAATGCATTTCATCATTTTTTTGGTGGAATAGATACTTTTTATTCGCCTTATATTCGATTGAATGGAAAATTGGTGATTAAAAATTCTTATCAAAAAGATATCTTACCAGAAAATAATAGCACTCTAACTGTAATTCCGCAAATAATTACCAATGATGTTGATGAGTTTTTGTTCGTTGCAAAATACGTAAGAGAATTAGGCTATAAAGAATTAAACTGGAATTTAGGATGTCCTTACCCAATGGTTACCAAAAGAGGAATGGGTTCTGGATTGATTAGCGATGCTGAAAAAATAAATAGTATTCTACATAAAATTCATAATGAATCTGATATTTTGGTTTCTATGAAAATGAGAATGGGTTATGAAACACCAGAAGAAATTTTAGATGTTTTACCCATTTTAGATACCTATCCTTTAAAAAATATTGCCATTCATGCAAGAATAGGAAAGCAATTATACAAAGGTGGAACCAATTTGGAAGCTTTTCAGAAATGTTTAGACAACAGCAACCACAAAATGTATTATAATGGTGATATTACTTCTGTTGCTGCTTTTAAAAAACTACAAAAACGTTTTACAACCATAGATCATTGGATGATTGGTAGAGGCTTAATTGCAGATCCTTTTTTACCAAGTATGATAAAAAATGATACCACTGAATATCCACAAAATAGATTTGATATTTTTCAAGAATTTCATGAACGTATTTATACTGAATATGATGCAGCTCTTTCTGGGCCAACTCCTATAAAAATGAAGATGCTTGGTTTTTGGGAATACTTTTCTCAAAGTTTCTCAAATCCGCAGAAAACCTATAAAAAAATTAAAAAAGCACAAAATCCTAAAAAATACGCTGCTGCTGTTGAAGAGATTTTGAAGGAAGCTAAGAATGGCTAATTAATTTGGTTTGTTTCTAAATTTTTAAAAAAAACTGAATTGAGTTCTTTTTAAAATTGAAAAATTACATCAGTCGTATGCTTTTATTAAGAAAATAATAACACAATTTCAACAAAATTATACCCAAATTTGCAACGATGAAAGAAAGTTACAAAATAAAGAAAGTTAATTCAATCCTGTCAATTTTCGGACTTGTTTTACTACTCTTACTTTCACCTTGCAAAGTTCGTAATTTTATTCAAGCAGAATTAGGACTTTCTAAAACTGAAGTATTAAACAAGAGTCAATTACCAATTACTCAATCGAATTGCCAGACTTTTGAAGTTTCTCAAACTGTTCAGACAATTTCAGAAATAACGTTTCAGCCATCTAACTTTCTAATTCCTGAAGCTTCTCGTTTTCATATTACAAAGTACTTACTTAAGCATTCTTTCAACCTTAATACATCAAAAAGCCAACGAGCGACTGATGTTCCTTTTTACATTTTATATCAAAATTTAAAGATTTATTCGTAGTTGATTTTCTTCTCAAGAAAAATTAAAACAGTTACCTAACTGTATTTTATCTATTACAAATAACTAAAAATGAAATTTCAAGAAAAAACACTTGAAGTTAGCTACAAATCTGTAGTTATGCTTCGAATGATGCTTAGCCTAATTTTTATAATAGCAAGCATCAGTCACTTATTTAATATCGAAAAAACCGTAGGAAGAATAGAAAACTCATCAATGCCTTTTATGGGTAACCTTTTAGGTACACCAGAAATATCTGTAATTCTATCAGGAATTGCAATGTTAATTGCAGGTGTTTCTTTACTTGTTGGTTTTAAAACTAAAATAGCTTCTATAGTATTAATAGCAGTTTTAATTCCTATTACACTAACCATTCAAGTAGGACAAATAACAACTTTAGGTCCGCTTTTTAAGAATGTTGCGATCCTTGGTGGACTTCTTTTTTTTACGATTAATTCAAACTTAAAAATTTAAAAATAATGAAAAATTCAATCTTATCTATAACAACAATGTTCCTTTTATTATTTGGAACTTATCAATTGCAAGCGCAAGATTTTAATTCTAAAAAAAATAATTATGTAGTTCTTTCAAAAAACATAAAGCAGCTAAAACCTGTTTTGCTAACTGCTACTGAATTGGCAAAAGAAGATGGAGAAAAATATGGAGAATTTCATGTAATTATCTGTGGTAAAACAGTTAATGATATTGCTAATAACTCAGATTTTACTCTGCTGTTAGACAAAGCTAAAAAACAAAATTTAAAAGTTTTTGTCTGCGGAATTTCACTTTCAAGCTTCAATATAAATCCAAAGACATTGCCAAATAATCTAGAAATAACTCCCAATGGCATTTTATATGGATTCCAATTAGTAAAACAAGGTTTTATGACATTAACTATTTAAAAAATGAAAAATAATATTATAAAAAATGATGTTGGGTTATTGGCTCTAGCACTAAGATTAGTTGTAGGATGGACTTACTTTTCTGCCTTTTGGAGAAGAGTAGTATTGGCTGACAAACTAGACCCAGAAGGTGTTGGATATATTGGAGATAAATTTAATGCCTTTTTACCCAATGCTTTAGGTATAAAACCAATTATACAATATTTGGTTGAAAACCCTGATATCCTTTGGTTTAATATGGTGGTTTTCACGATTGTTGAAGGAATTGTAGGCTTGTTTATTATGTTCGGTTTGTTTACTCGAATTATGAGTATTGGTGTATTTGGCTTAGCAATGGGAATCCTTTTAGGTTCTGGTTGGATTGGCACAACTTGTCTTGACGAATGGCAAATAGGAATATTAGGAATTGCTACTGGTTTTGTTTTATTTTTAACTGGAAGTGGAAAATATTCTGTGGACAATTATTTAATGAAAAACAACTTTACAATTACAAAAAAGAAATGGTTTGCTTGGTTGGGTTCAGGTATTTTACCAATAAAGGAAAGTATTTTTCCAAAAGTTATTTTAATAGGTTCTATATGTATACTAGGAATGACCTTAATGACCAACCAAGTTTTTCATGGAGGTTTATGGGGAACATTACATAATAAATCTGTAAAGCCAAAACTTGAAATTACTGAAGGAAAAATAATCAATAGCACATTAAGTTTTGATGTTTTTAGAACGGAAGGTGTTGATGTTTATGGTTCTTGGGTTATTGGTGTTGAATTATTTGACACAAAAAACAATACAATTTTAGAATATGCTCAAGAAGATTTGGCAATGCTTAATAATAAAAATATTTCTAATTATTATGAAGCCAAAATAAAACCAGGCAAATACAGTTTAATTATTCCATTAGGAGCAAAAGCAAGGTTAAATTTTGATAATAAAATTTTATCAAGTTTACCTAAAGGCACTTATATTCTTAAAATCACAGACATTAGTGGCGTTTATTGGAAACATAAGATTGAAAAATAAAAAAGCTAAAAATAAAAAACGGTTTGAACTAACACTCAAACCGTTTTTACTTATAATACAAGATAATGTTATTTGAAAATAAGTGTATTTAATTCAGAATAACCATTGTAAGTATTCGATAACAATATATCAAACCCTACTTCAGTTTAAACTCCATAAAAACAGGCAAATGATCTGAAGCTTCTTCAAATTCACTTAATACTTTACCTGAAATATATTCTATAGAATTTTTAGTATAAAAAATATAATCGATTCTTTTGTGAGGTGCTTTTGAATCAAAAGTATTTTCAATTTTATCAACATTAAAAGCAGCATTTCCAACATTTTTCATGGCAAACATTTTTTGAATTACTGCAGTTTTATCAGTAGCTTCTGAATTAAAATCGCCCAATAAAATGGTTGGGTATTGCTCTTTGTATTGGTTGAAAAGTTTTACAACCTCATCAAATTGTTTCACTCTTGTTGCTTTGTCAAAAGCTTCTAAATGAACATTGATGATCATGATTTCTTGATCCTTTAAAACCACTTTTACAACTTGCGATAATCGCTCTAAATAAAAAGCATTTCTGTAAAAAGGAGCATCTGCAACTCTTTGTAAAACAATTCTTTGCTGCTCTTTTATAGGATATTTACTAATGATAGATTGCCCAGAAACTACTTTACCAAAGTGCATAGAAATTGGCCAATAAGGAAAAGGCACATAGTGTTCATCCCAATTGATAGTTCTTGCTCTATAAGGAAAACCCAATTGGGCAATTTGCTCTTCTTGATTGATGTTGTAACTTCTTGTTGCATCATAATCTATTTCTTGAAATGCAATAATACTTGGATTTACTTTTTGAGTTTCCGCTAAAACTTTTTGCAAGTTTTCATCAAATAAAGATTTTGGTTTTGCAATGGGTCTGTTATTGGTCATGCCACTTAAATACCCAATATTGTACGTTACAATACTAAAAATTGAATCGTTTTCAAGTTGATTTTGATCATCAACCTTAGTTAAAGAAACATATTCAGCTTCTTTTAATGTTGATGATGAAGCCCAAAAGAAAAATACAATCGTGGCAATTATCAACAGAAAAAGAAGTCTAAATATAAATTTTATAAAACGTTTCATTAGTTTTCTGGAGTATTTTCTGGTGGAGTATCTTTCTTAAATTCCGTAAGAACTTTATTGATAGATGCATTAATTTTCGCTTGGCTTGTATCATATTTTGGTGATAAATTGCTCTTATCTGGAAACTGCTCAATTGTAACAGTGGTTGATGGAAAAGCAAATTCTACACCCAATTCTGCAGCCAATTTAATAATAGCCATGTGCAATCTATGTTTTGAAGTTTGCTCTGTACTCCAAGCCAAACTTTTAAAATATACATTTACCATAATTAATAAAGCTGAATCTCCAAAACCTGTAAACTCTACATTATAAGAATCAGAACGTGTTTCTGGATGCTCAATAACAATTTGTCTCACACCATTTACAAACGCCTCAATTAATGCTGGTGGAGTGTCATAACGAACTCCTAAATTAGTATTGTATCGTCTAAACAAGCGCAAACCTTTATTATTTACAACCATTTCCGATAATTTACTATTTGGAATTTGGTAAATAGAAGTATCTGCTGCTCTAACTCTGGTAGATCTAAAACCAACTTTTTCGACGGTACCAACAACTTCGCCAGCTTCAATCCAATCATCTATATGAAAAGGTTTGTCCATAAAAATCATGATGGTTCCAATCAAGTTTTTTACGGTATCTTGAGATGCCAAAGCAACAGCCAAACCACCAATTGTTGCACCTGCAATTAAAGTTGTTGTATCTACACCAAACAATTTTAGCACATTAAAAAAACCAACTACAAGTACAAGACCTGTTAAAAAATTATGGAGAATTGGCACTAATTGATCATCTAACCTTCCATGAGTTCTTTCTGTAAATTCACCATAAATCTGCATAACAACTTTCACCAATTTCAAGAAAACGTATATCCAAAAGATGGTTCTTGCAATATTAATAGCAAGGAAAACCCATGCATTTACTTCTAAAGAAAATTGTAAAGACGGAAAAATAAGATCTACAAAAGCCAAAGAAATCAATAAACTTATTGGATGTGCCAATTTTTTAAGCACTATTTTAACTTCGAAATTAATGTTCGTTTTTGTTATTTGATGTTGCAGTCTTTGCAAAATCCAAAAGGCAATTTTTTTAGTGAAGGCAAAAATTAGCAAAGCAATACCAAATACCAATAATAAAGCTACAAACTGCCAAAGCTCTACTCCTAGAAACTTTTTATGACCATACACAGGAATGCTGTCTTGCAATTCTTCTACATACCAAGGAAAAACGTTGCTGTAAATCGCATCAACTTTAGCAACTGTTTCGCTTGAATAATACCAATTATTATTAATTTTTTCTAAATAAATATCTGGCATTCTATCAGGAAACAAAATGTACCTAGAATATGCTGTATAACCAATAGAATCTATATGTGCAGGATTTGTAGTTATTTTCTTTAAATCTACATATAAACCTTTCCCGTCTAAAATTTTCTTAATCTTAATTGCCTTTCTTATAGCATCTGTTTCTTCTAAACCATAAATAGTTTTTGCTGATTTTTCAGGTTGATAAGAATCTTGCTGTAAAAAATATAAATGGGTTGTTAATGTTGCATTAGGATTGCTTAAATCTACCTTTACACTATCTACAGATTGTACTTGAGCTAGAGTTAATAGCGGAAAAAATAATAAAAGCCAAAATTTTGTTTTCATAGTAATTGTTGTTAAAGTGACGTTAAAAACGTTACAAATTTAAACCTTTTCTATTTTCTGATGTCATATAAGCAGAATTTAAAACATTAAAATAAAAAAAAATCATGAAAAAAATAATAACAGTATTGGTTTTAACAATTGCATTTTCTTTTACTGCACAAGCTCAAAAAAAAGGTGGTAAAAACCCAGTGGAAAGAATGTTGAAAAAAATGACCACAGATTTAAGCTTAACAGATGCGCAACAAAAAGAAATTGAACCTCTTTTAATTGCACAAATGGAAGACAGAAAACAGCTAGCTGAAAATAGAGAAGCTTTAAAAAATTCTGGAAGCAAACCAACCAAAGAAGCTCGTGAAAAAATGAAAGAAGATAGAGAAGCTAAAGAAAATGCAATGAATACTAAAATGTCGCAAATTTTAGATAAAGAGCAATTTGAAAAGTTTCAAACAATGGCAAAAGAAAGAAAAGAAAAAGCGCCAGGAAAAAAGAAGAAAAGAGATTATTAGTAAAAATAACCCCCTAATTATAGTTATTTAATTAAATTGAAAAACTCGAATACATTTGTTGATTCGAGTTTTTTTTATTTTAAAAAAACAACGTTAAATATTTGTTAATCAGTAATATAAATTAAACCTTTTTACAATTTAGAAGTCAAAGAAGTATACATTAATAATAATTAAAAATTTTATAACATGAAAAAAATAGCAAGCATTTTAATTTTAGTATTCGCTTTTACAGTAACAGCTCAAGCACAGAAAAAAGACAAAAGAGATCATAAAAATCCAAAATTTACAGTTGAACAATTTGCTGATTTAGCCGTTAAAAAAATGACTTTATCTTTAGATTTATCTGATAAACAACAAAGTCAAATTAAGCCTTTAATTAGTGCTCAAGCAGCAGCAAGAAAAGCAGCTATGGAAAGCAGAAAAGAAAATAGAGAGGCAAACAAAAAACCTTCTGCAGACGAAATCTATGCAATGAAAAGCAAACAATTAGACAATCAAATTGCATTTAAGAGTGAAATGAAAAATATCTTAGACAAAAATCAATTTGAAAAGTTTGAGAAAATGGCTAAAATGAGAAAAGGAAAAGGGAAAGGAAAAAAAATGATGAAGCATAAAGATAGTAAAAGAGGTGAAAAAAGACATAAAGGTCAAAAAGACAACAAATAATTATTTTTAATAGCTGGTTTGGTTGATTAGTTTTTAATAAAACCCGATTTCTTAATTGAAATCGGGTTTTTGATATATGCTGAATTTTGCGTTAGGGATTGAACGGTTTGTTTGAGCTCTTTTTTGTTTTTACAAAAAAAGCGAGTAGTGAAAGCGCGTTAAAACGCCCAAAAACTTAAAGCCCTATTCTTTAAACCAACTTGAATATTTTACATAATTATTGGCAATTCTATCAATCTCTCCAGAGATTAATTCTTGCGAAATATCTTTCACTTTTTTAGCAGGAACTCCAGCGTAAATACTACCACTTTCTACTCTCGTATTTTTGGTAACGACTGCTCCTGCTGCAATTATGGAATTCGATTCTATAACACAATCGTCCATAATTATGGAACCCATTCCCACCAAAACATTGTCTTGAATTGTGCAACCATGTACAATTGCATTGTGGCCAATTGAAACATTATTCCCAATGGTTGTTGGTGATTTTTGATAGGTTGCATGGATTACTGCTCCATCTTGAATGTTAACTTTATTCCCGATTTTTATAAAATGCACATCGCCTCTAATTACTGCATTGTACCAAATGGAACATTCTTTCCCCAATGAAACTTCTCCAAGAATTGTTGCGTTTTCTGCCACAAAACAGTCTTCTGGGATTTGTGGATGTTTTCCGTTTACGGATTTTATGATGGGCATATTTAGGTTTTAGGTTTTAGGTTTTAGGTTTTAGGTTTTAGGTTTTAAAGATTACTTAAAATAAGAAAGCAAATTACTCTTTTGCGAAGCAGAAACCAAAATTTCTTTTCCACTAGAAACAATCACGCTTCCTCCTTTTCCTTTTTTGTATTTTACAATTTCGTTTACATTTACCAAATACGATTTATGGATTCTTGCAAATGTGTGTTCTTTTAAAGCTTCTTCAAAATACTTTAAAGTTTTGCTCACTAATTTTTTAGAATTGGCTAAATGAATTTCGGTATAATTATCATCTGCTTTGCAAAAAATAATATCATTGATATCTAAAACCTCAAAACCATCTTGTTGTGGAATGGTGATTTTACCTATAGCCGAATTCGTTTTTGGTACCAATATTTGATGTTGTAATTCGTTCTCTTTTTCTTTGATTTGAGTTACAATATTTACGGCTTTTATCAACTCATCTATAGATATTGGTTTGAGTAAATAATAACTTGCGTGGTTGTTTAAAGCTTCTATTGCATAATGATCGTAAGCAGTTACAAAAACGGTTTCAAAGGTTCTGTTTTCTACTTTTTCTAACAAATCAAAAGCATTTCCAAAAGGCATTTCTACATCTAAAAAAACCAAATCTAATTCGTGTTTTTGAATGAGTTTATAAGCATCTTCAATATTGCTTGCTTCTCCTAATAACTGAACATTTGGGCAATATTTTTCGATGTAATTTCGGAGAATATCTCTACTTAATTGTTCGTCTTCTACAATGATTGCTTTTAATTTCATGAATTATTTTTTAACACGGGTTTCACAGATTTACACAGATTTTTGTGGTTAAAATTACACAGAGATTCACAGATTTACACCGATTATAAATGTTATATTAAATAAGTATTCTCATAAATTTTAATTTTCTTTTTTTCTCTTGTTTCCTGTTTCCTGTTTCTTATAAATTAAAAAATTAACACATAGGGACATAGAAAACATAGGGTTTGCGAAAACTTCTCTCTTCTCTCTTTTCTATTTTCTATTTTCGATATATTATATCTTGTTTCCTTTTCATCTTGTTTCTCTTCCAACTTCAAACTTCAAACTCCAAACTTCCAACTTCAACCTTCCTTTTTTAAAAACAACTCTACTTTTGTTCCCTCTCCATTTTCTAAAGCATTTGTAACGTTTACAGAAATGCGTTCTTTGTACATATCATTTAGAATTGAAATTCTATTTTTTATAGTGCTCATTCCTTTAGACTTTTGTTTCAGTTGATTTTTAGTCTTTAGTTCCTGCGATTTTTTTCGTCCAATTCCATCATCAATAATTACAATAGAAATGGTTTCGTTATCTTTTTGGTTGATGGATATTTCTAAATTTCCTTTTTCTTTTCTGTAACGCAAACCATGCCAAATGGCATTTTCAATATAAGGTTGCAACAACATTGGCGGAATTGAAAATTGCTCTAAATCGATATTTTTATCAATATTTATTTGATAATCGAACTTGTCTTTAAAACGATTATGCTCTAGTTTTACATACAATTCTAGTAACTCAATTTCTTTGGTTAAAGGAATAAAATCTTCATCAGAATTTTCTAAAACAGCACGCATTAAAGCCGAAAATTCGCTTAAATATCTATTTGCATTTCGTTCATCATTAACAGCAATAAAACTATTTACAGAGTTTAAAGCATTAAAAATAAAATGCGGATTCATTTGCGAACGCATCGATTTTAATGCTAACAAATTATTAGCTAATTTTTGCTGTTTATTAGTTCTAAACATAAAATACAACACTAAAATCATCAATAAAAAACCACCAAATAAAGCGTAAATTAATATGCGTTGTTTTTGGTTGCTTTCTTCTGATAATCGCTGATCTACATACGCCAAACTAATTTTACTTTGTGTTAATTCTTTGTCTTTCTCTAAACTTGCAATTCGGTTTTGATTATCGGCAATTTTCTTTGCAAAACGTGTTGCTTGCTGAATTTCTTGTTCTTTTCTAACATATAAAGAATCGACCAAAGAAACATATTCTTTGTAATTTTTTAATGCTTTTTCATTATCCCCAAGATTTGCAAATGCTTCTGAAATTTTTCTGGTGGCATCTTTTTCGATGACAATATCATTTTTTTCTTTAGCATCACTTTTACTCTTTTCTAAAAATGGAATCGCTTTTTTATAATCTTCTTTTTGTAGATACGCATTCCCAATTTTGTAATTTATTTTTTGTGATGTAATAGAATCGTCAACTTCAGTTCCTGCTGCTATATTTTTATTTTTTGTTTTTTCTAAACTCTTTTTTCGGAGTTTAATTTCATCATCAAAACGTCTGTTATCATTATAAAAATCGGCAACTTTTTCTTCTTCTATTAAAGCACGTTCAGGATTTTCTTTTGCTGCTAAACTCATAGAATTGATAAATGAATTTTCTGCTTTGCTTGTTTTTCCTTGTGCTGCATACACATCTCCAATTTTAGAGCTTATATCTGTAATTTTAGAGGTTATAGAATTAGTTTCAGCAATTTGTAATGCTTTTTGATAATTGATGTTGGCTTCTTTCCATTTTTTTGTAGCAAAACTGATGTCTCCTAAAGCTTCATAGATCTGAATTTCTTCAAAATTACTTAAGCTTTCTTCTTTTAATTCTCGATAGGTTTTAGCACTTTCCTCATAGTTTTTCGCTAAGAATTGTGCTGCTGCTAACGATATTTTTGTAGTTACTTCTTCTTTAATTTGATAGGACAATTTGTAGTTATTAATTGCCAAATCGTATTGTTTCCAAAACAGGTAAATATCTCCTAAAAGGTTATAAGTAGTTGCATTTCTTTTTTTATTCTGGTTATTTTCTAACGCTTTTTCTATAAATGATAAACTTTTTTCGATGTCTTTTTTCTGATAAAATTTAGCAGAATCTATATGTTGTAAATAAAAATCTCTTTGTGCTGATTTACTTCTAGATTTTAAAATGGAATTACTTTTATCCTCATAATCTTCCACAATAATTTTAATATCTTCACTAGATGTTAAGGTATAATAAACCGTTTCGAAATCTGGATGAGAAACCCTAATTTCGTCGCCAACTTTGGCTTTAATAATATACCTTCCAGCAACATCAGCATAAGAATAAAATCGCCCATTCGCATCTATTTGAACATTTTTCACGATTTTACGATGGTTATCATCCACAACAATAATTCGCACAGAAAACTCGACGCCTCTTTGAGTTATGATATTTTCTTGCGCAAATACACTTGAAAAACTCATGCATAAAAAAAGGATTGCTATGTATATTTTTTGTTTCATTAAATTGTTTAATTATGTAAACATACACACAAAAAAGCATCAAAAAAAATGTTCAAATTGATTATTCTTAATTTTAAGACTTTAAAAGACAAGCTTTACTAAACTGATGAATTACTTCACGCATTCGAAATGCCATTTCACTCATTGTTGTTTTTTTAAGAATTAAGTTGGCGTTAATATTGAGCACGTTTAACATCAAAAAATAAACATCATGAAAAATTTTAAACTCATTTTCTTTTTACTTTTTACATCAGCAATTTTAGCACAATACCAACCTCAAAAACCTTACATTGAAGTAACAGGAACTGCAGAAATTGAAATTGTACCCGATGAAATTTATTTGGACATCACCCTAAAAGAACGCACAGAAAAAGGAAAAAAAATTACGCTTGATGTTTTAGAAAATCAGTTAAAAACAGTTTTAAGAAATATTGGTATTCCAGAAAAAAATCTTTCTATTTCTGATGTAAATGCAGTGTTAGCAAAAACGGGTTGGTGGTCTGAAGAAATATTTTCGGTGGCAAATTATAGCTTAAAAGTTAGTGGAGCAAATAACCTAAAACAACTTTTTGAAAACTTTAAAAAATTAGAAATTTCTGACGTCAATATTACAAAAGCTACACATTCTAATCTTGTCAACATTAAAAAGAAAAACAGGATTAAAGCAATTAAAGCTGCTAAAGAAAAAGCAGATTATTTGCTAATTGCTATTGGCGAACAAACAGGAAAACCAATCATCATTAACGAATTGGCAAATAATAATCAAACTTTTGTAAACGCTAATTATTTAAACAATAACGAAAATTACTCTATGATGAAAGTAAGAGGAAGTGGTTTTAAAGATGAAACTGTAGAATTTAAAACGATAAAAATAACGTCATCAATTTATGTGAAATTTGAAATTAAATAAATTGATAAAATCATTTAAAGATTGCTTTTAGTTTCAAAATTTAATTAGAGCCTCGTAAAAATTTCTGATATTGTTTTTAGTTCAACACTAATTTTTGTCCAATAGAAATTGTGTTGTCTTTTAAATTATTCAGTTTTTTTAGAACAGGTACAGAAACACCAAATTTTCTACCTATCGAATATAAAGTATCCCCTTTTTCGACTTCGTAGAATTTTGGTTCGGTTTTTTGAATAACGGTTGGTTTTTCGAAAGATTCACCATCATTTAATGCTAAAATTTCTTTAGAATAGGCTCTTTTTGAAATCTTATCAAACTCGTATAATTTATAATCTTTAATAATTTTAATCAATTTAGCAGGATATTTTGGATCGGTTGCATAACCCGCTTTTTTTAAACCATTTGCCCATCTTTTATAATCTGTAATTTTATAACCGAACAAAAAAGCATAACGTCTTCTTTGCGTTAAAAACAACGAATGATCGTTATAAGAAGTTTCTGGATATACGTATTTTCTAAAACATTCTCCTTTTTCATCATCATCATGATAAACGCTGTCACCTGTCCAACCTGTGTGGCATTTTATCCCAAAATGATTGTTAGATTTTAACGCCAATTCGCTTCTACCTTTGCCAGATTCTAAAATTCCTTGTGCTAAAGTAATGCTTGCAGGAATTTTATATTCGTGCATTTCTTTGACAGCAATTGGTGCATATTTTCTGATATAATCAATTGTAAGAGTATTTAAATTAGGATTCTTTTTTACCAATTTCTTAGTAATTTCCTTTTCATTTACAGAAGGTAAATCAACAGGTTCTGGCTCTACAATTACAACTCCTGGGTTTTCCTTGTTTACTACCGTTTTTTTAGCTCCACAACTGGCTAAAAATAGTATTGAACATAAAAAAACGATTCCTTTTAACTTCATGATACCTTAATTAATTCTTCATTCTTTGCCATTAACTTTTTGTTGATGCCTTCAATTCCCTGAATACCTCCTGTGTGTATTACTAAAATTTTAGAGCCTTCTGCAAAAAAATCTTTTTTAATTAAATCCAACACACCAAAAACCATTTTACCAGTATAAATAGGATCTAATAAAACATCGGTTTTTTCTTTAAAATCATTTATAAAACGAATTAATTCTTCGTTATATTTTGCATAACCACCAAAGTGATATTTTTTCTGCAAACTCCAATTTTTTCTATTAACCGTATATTTTTTAATTTCTTCGGATAAAAAATTTCCTTTTAATGCTGGGAAACCAAGTACTTTTTGCTTTTTACCAATAGAATTTATCAATCCAGAAACTGTACCTCCAGTTCCTAAAGCAGCACAAATAAAGTTAAACTCCTTATCTTCTTTCGATAAAATTTCCTCACAACCTTTTACAGCTAAAAGATTAGTTCCTCCTTCAGGAATTAAATAAAAATCGCCCCATTTATTTTTTAATTTCTCTATTAAACCGAAAGAAGTTTTTTGTCGATATTCTTCTCTAGATACAAATTGAAATTTCATTCCATGGTTATGTGCTTCTCTTAAAGTAGAATTTTCTTCTAATGTTTTTTCGAGGTTATTCCCTAATTCTTCTCCTCTAATAACACCAAAAGTTTTAAAACCAGACATATTGCCTGCAATTGCAGTAGCTACAATATGATTAGAATAGGCACCTCCAAAAGTTAATAAGGAATTCTTTTTTAATTTTTTAGCTTCTTTAAGATTGTATTTTAACTTTCTGAATTTATTTCCTGACACAAAAGGATGAATTAAATCTTCTCTCTTAATGAAAAGTTCAATCTTTTTTTCTTCCAAAATAGGAAGATGAATTTGTTGATTCTCACTCGCAATTGAATCGTTAAAAAGTGTGTTATCTATCTTTACCAAAAAATTATTTTAACTGCAAAAATATAGAAAGTTTCTGGGGTAATCAATATTTATATATTTTAGAGGAAGAAAATAAGCAGTGTTTGATTTTAAGAATATAAAACACGAACTTCGCTAACAATCAATAAATTATAATTTGTATGGCTGTAACCGAACTTATAAGCAAAGTATTTTTACCCATATCTTTAGCAATAATTATGTTAGGAATGGGCATGACTTTAATTCCTGATGATTTTAAACGGATTTTTAAATTCCCAAAAGCCATTTTTATAGGATTGACAAATCAATTAATTCTGTTGCCAATTTTTGGTTTTTTATTGGCAATTATTTTCAATTTAGATACAACAATGGCAGTTGGTTTGATGATTTTAGCTTCTTGTCCTGGAGGCCCAACAAGCAATTTAATAACACAAGTTTGCAAAGGAAACATTGCCTTATCTGTTACGTTAACTGCCTTTGCCAGCTTTATAAGTATTTTGCTAATTCCTTTTATATTGAGTTACGCTTTAAATTATTTTGGCACAAATACAGCTGTAATCATACAATTGCCAATTCTAGACACCATTTTACAAATTATGGTAATTACTGTAATTCCTATTACAATTGGAATGCTTATTCGTAATTATAAAACCGACTTTGCCAAAAGAATGGAAAAACCAATGAGAACAACTTCTACCGTAATTTTTATTTTGGTTTTTATAGCAGTTTTAGTTGCCAATAAAAATATGTTGATTGATGGAATGAAAGAAGTAGGCTTGGTTACCTTATTGCTAAATTTAATTACAATGGCACTAGGTTATTTTACTGCAAAACTTTTTAAGATCGATTTAAAAAGTAGCATTTCTATAATGATTGAAAGTGGCATTCAAAACGGAACGTTAGCTTTTGTAATTGCAGCCTCTATTTTAAATAATGTAGAAATGGGCATTCCAATTGGTGTATATTCTATTTGGATGTTTATTACTGGCGGATTTTTGATGTGGTATTTTGGAAGGAAAAAAGAAATATAAAAAAATTAAATTGTTTAACTTTATAAAATAATAGTAATTTGAAAGGTATGATATCTCGTTTAATTTGTGGGATATTTGTGATAAAAGTTACTATATAATTAGTTGGAAAACATTAAAAACGGAATGGCTTAAAGACAATATTACATACTAAATTTATGGGACACTATTTAAGGAGAGACAGTCGAATTGAAACTATAAAAAACATTATCGATCCTTTTCAAAAACAACTTAATAATATTGAAGAAATATGTAAAAAAAATGGTTTTGATTGCTGGGATAATTTTTATGCAGATGATACCGAACATTTATTAGGAACAGTTTTTATTGTTTTACAGAACTATATAAATAGTAGTATTTCAGATTTGTATCCAGAGCTTATTAAATTACATTGTAAATACACACTAGATAAAAAAGTCAACAAAAACTCGCAAACTACAAGAATAGAATTAATTATTGCATTAGCAAACTACTACAAACATCGAGATTTACCTACGAAACTACATAAGTTTACAACAAATCCTCTTGTTGATTTAAAAATTGAATACAAACATATTTACGATATAGAGAATAATAAATATTTTCATAAAATGGGAGCTGATTCACCCATCTTTAATGGACTAAGTATTTTAACTAAGAATTGGGATTTTAACATTTTAATCAGCATAGTTTCTGAATGGAGAGAAAATTTATGGAAAATTGAAAAAATAAATTAACCTTTAGTCTAAAGAAACGTTTGCCAACATCCGCATATAACAAATAAAAAACATCAAAAATCACTAATTTTATCTTTTAAAATTATGTGATTTTTGATGTTTTTACAGTAATAAAATTAATTTATTTTCTAAGAAAACTGCCCAACTTTACTTTCTATTTTTTCCCATTCTTCCATTAACGAATCTACTTTTGCTTTTTTCGCTTTGTATTTTTGAAAGAAATTAGGTCTTGCAGAAACTTCATCGTAGTTTTTTGCCAATTCTAAATCTAGCTTTTCGATTTCTTTTTCTAAATCTGCAATCTCAGTTTCTATATTAGAAAGCTTGTTGTTTAATTTTTTAAGTTCTTTTTCTTGATCTCTAGACAATTGGTTTGCTTCGCTTTTAGAAGTATCTCTATCTACTTTTACAACAGTTCTCTTTTCAGCTTCACGTAAATTTTCCATTTTGTGTTCTTCCAAGAAATAATCGATATCACCTAAATACTCTTTAATTTCTTTGTCTTTAAAACCATACACAGAAGACGTTAAGCCTTGTAAGAATTCTCTATCGTGAGAAACTACAATTAACGTTCCATTAAAATTACTCAAGGCTTCTTTTAAAACTGTTTTAGAGGCAATATCTAAATGGTTTGTTGGCTCATCCATAATTAAAACATTAAATGGCTGTAACAACAATTTACACAAAGCTAACCTGTTTCTTTCTCCTCCAGAAAGTACTTTGGCTTTTTTATCAACAGCATCTCCACCAAAAAGGAAAGACCCCAACATATCTCTAACACGCATTCTGTTACCATCTGTTGCAGCATCTTCCATAATTTCTAGCACCGTTTTTTCTGGTGGTAAATATTCTGACTGATTCTGTGCAAAATATCCAACTTCTACATTATGCCCAAGTTTTAAATAGCCTTCAAAAGGAATTTCGCCAACCATCATTTTTGCTAATGTGGATTTTCCTTGTCCATTTTGCCCAACAAAAGCAATTTTGCTGTTTCTTTCAATTAATAAATCTACACCTTCTAAAACATGTTTATCACCATAACTTTTAGAAAGATTTTCTGCTTCCACAATTATTTTTCCTGGCTCTTTAGAAATTGCAAAACGCACATTCATGGCTTGGTTATCATCTTGATCTACTTCAATCAACTCAACTTTATCAAGTTGTTTCATTAAAGATTGTGCCATAGATGCTTTACTTGCTTTGGCTTTAAACTTGTTAATTAAGTCTTGCTTTTGCTTTATTTCTTTCTCTTGGTTTTTCTGAGCTTGTAACTGCTTTTCTTTGATTTCTCCTCTTAATAATAAGAATTGAGAATATGGTTTTTTATAATCGTAAATCTGCCCTAAAGAAATTTCGATAGTTCTGTTGGTTACGTTATCTAAAAACATTTTATCGTGAGAAACCAAGACAATTGCTCCAGAATAATTCTTTAAAAAGTTCTCTAACCAAATAATAGATTCAATATCTAAGTGGTTTGTTGGCTCATCTAACAGTAAAATATCGTTATTCTGTAAAAGTAGTTTTGCCAATTCAATACGCATTCTCCATCCTCCAGAAAAAGTATCTGTTAGCTTATCAAAATCTTCTCTTTGAAAACCTAAACCTTGTAAAATTTTTTCTGTATCACCTTGATAATTATAACCTCCTAAAAGCTCATAACGTTCTTGCTTATCTGTTAAATCTTGAATTAATTCTGTGTAGGAATCGCTTTCGTAATCGGTTCTTGTAGTTAATTGCGTATTAATTTCTTCTAGTTGAACCTCAATTTCTTTAATTTCTACAAAAGCTTGGTAGGCTTCTTCTAAAATAGTTCTTCCTTCCACAAAATCTATATCTTGTCTCAAAAACCCCATTCGAACATCTTTATCAAAAGCCATAGTGCCTCCACTAGTTTCAATATCTTTTGATAATACTTTTAAAAGCGTAGATTTTCCTGCTCCATTTTTCCCAATCAATCCTATTCTATCGCCTTTATTTAATTTAAAAGTGATGCCAGAAAATAAATCTGTTCCCATAAAGGAAACTGTTAAGTTATGTACGTTTAACATTAATTTTGCTTAATTTTGTAATTTGCAAAACTAACTAAAAAAATACAGTTAATCATGTTTAAAAAAGGAACAAAATTTTACAGTATTGTAAAAGGAAAATGCCCTAAATGTCATGAAGGAGATTTCTTTAAATATGGTTTTACGTTCAATCCATCAAAAATAACAACCATTCATACACATTGCTCTGAATGTAATTTAAAATACATGCTAGAGCCTTCCTTTTTTTATGGAGCTATGTATATAAATTACGGAATTACAGTGGCTATTTCAATTACTGTATTTATTATTACAAAACTATTTATTGGTTTAAATTTATTGGAATCTTTTTTAAGTGTTTTGGGTGCTCTAGTTGTTTTAGCGCCTTTAAATTTAAGAATGGCAAGAATTATTTGGATAAATATGTTTGTTCCTTATGATGAAAATGCAGTTAAGAAAAACGTTTAATATATTATTCCAATTTTTTTTTGCGGTTATATTTCACTCCTATGGAGCTTTAAAATTTCTAGAATATTTCTTTACTATTAATGTTGCGTTCCTATGGAACTAAAAATCCCAGAGGGATGAAATATTAATAATTAAACTTCTTGAGCTAAATAATCAGCCTTAGAAAGGCGACATATTTAAAACTTACAGTATTTATAAAGTTCTAAAATAATATTCAATTTACATCTTAAGCAAAAAACATTTTTTAGAAATTTATGAAACAAAACAAAAATTTCTTATTTAAATCGTCTAATATCTGAGTCTAAATCTAACTCTCCATTATTTTCTAAATGATTATAAAGCTGTTTAGCTAATGTGGGTGCAATCATTACTCCACGAGTTCCTAAACCGTTTAAAACTGCTAAATTTTGGTACTTTTCATGCACACCAACTAAAGGTCTTCTATCTTTTACTGCTGGTCTTATTCCTGCTGTTTGGTTGATGATTGTGTAAGGAACATTAATTACTTTTTTTAATTTTTCTACCAATTCTTGTTTTCCTTCTTCTGATGGAATTGAGGTTTTATCTTTATGGTTAAAAGTTGCGCCTACTTTATAATTTCCATTTCCTAAAGGCATAACAAAAACGGTTGATTTTACTAAAAAATCAATTTTTAAATCGGGTGCATTTATAATGATAGATTCTCCTTTTACTTCATCTAAAGGTAAATGTTTAAAAAACGGATTTTCTTTTACACCAAAACCTTCTGCAAATACTATTTTCCCAACTTCTAAATTTTGATATTGAATACTATTATCTAAAAAAGTGATTTCATCATGATTAAATTTCTCAAAACGAATCCAATTATTTTCTTCTAAGTAATTTCTGTAAGTTTCAATTAACAACTTTGTGTCAATTCTTCCTCCTTCTTTTACATTTCCATAATGATATTCTTCAATAATTCCATGGTATTTTTGCTTGTCTAAAGTTTCATCTAAAAAAGGAGCTACTTTAGGTTTATCAAAAGATGCAAACCAATTATTTTGATCTTCAATTGATTTAAAAACTTTTTTGATGACAAACTTTTCATCAAATTTTTGGTTGAGTTTTTCTTCTAGTTTTTTGTAAAATGGTAAAGCAACTTCTAACTGTTCTTTAGCATTCCAAACTGGTGTGAATCTTTTTAAAATAACAGGATTGTAAACGCCACCTGCAACTAAAGAAGATGTTTGCGAATGATTCTCAAAAACAAGAAACGTTTTCCCTGCTTTTAACAATTGCTCTGCAAAAGCCAAACCTGCCAAACCTAAACCAACAATTATATAATCAATTTTCATGATGCAAAAATAATTAAGTTTTAATGAAAGTTGGGTGTTTTACTGAAAATTGCAGGTTTTAAAAAACAAAGATAGAATTTAAAGGCGCAAATGATTACACACAATTTTGTCATTTCGAAATGAGCTTTTTTAAGCGATTGAGAAATCACATAAAACAGAGTTGCTTTGGTGTTCTTTGTTATGTGATTTCTCCTAAAGTCGAAATGACAAAATAAATAGAAGAACAATTGTACAATTAAATTTTTCTGAAAGTTCGCAAACAATTCTAGCCCTGATTGAACGATCTGTTTGAGCTCTTTTTTGCTTTTTCAGCAAAAAAAGCGAGTAGTGAAAGCAGGAAATAGCTTCAAAAAAAAACGCTTACTTTCGTAAACGTTTATTTTTATTTTATTAGAAAATGCGGTTTCACTAGTAATTCCACATATCAATTTCTCTATTTCTGATGTCTTCTTTAATTTTATCTGCTTCTAAAAGTTGAAATAAAGAGTTACCTCGAACATAATCTTCTATAGCTCTGTTTCCGTAAATGTTTTCTTCTCTTACAATTACTGAACTAAATCTTCTTGCGTTTAACAAATGATCATAGGAAATTGGATGAGATGCATTCATAGCATTAAAAACTTTAGATTCGTGCAAAGTTGCTCTTGCAGATGGAAAGAAAACCCAGAAAAGTTCGTATAAATTTTCATCTTCTACACCTTGAACTCCTAATGTTTGTACATCTTTACCCATTGGTGCAATTGCTAATAATCTGTATTTTAATTCGCCTTGACGTTTATCAAAATACCACATTCCTTTTAGCATGTAACCACCAATATCTTCTGCTTGTAATCTATACGTATCACTATAGCCATTTTCTGTACGAATATTTACCAAACGAGATTCAATTTCTTCTGGTGTTATTTTAGTCGTAAAAAATGAATCTGAATAAGCATCTTCAATTTTTCCTTGTCTTATTCCTTTTACTAAAGTATCAAACAACGATCTTCTATCTGCAGAAATATTTGTGGTATCTATTGGAAAATAATATGGTAAATTTATTTTCTGATTTAAATCTACAAATTCCCACACAACTTTAGACCACATTACGTCTCTATCATCTACATATCCATAAGGAATTGGGCCATCATTATCTGCAAGCAGTTGTTGCTCGTTTTTCTTACCAATATCTTCAGCAGATTTTGCATTTAGTATGTTTGCTTGCGCATTTACTAAACCTGAAGTTAAAAGGGCGAAA
>TARA_R110002072_G_scaffold89910_1_pt1 | contig 22785 bp, 21 predicted proteins | sample TARA_R110002072 | Tara Oceans TARA_R110002072 (sample SAMEA4397118) | marine metagenome | biome: Polar Biome; feature: [SRF] surface water layer (ENVO:00010504); material: water (ENVO:00002006), including particulate matter (ENVO:01000060) such as... | depth 5 m | reverse complement strand
AGGTCAACCAGAAGCTGGAAAAGCAGATGGAGACAATGTTGAAGATGTAGATTTTGAGGAAGTAAAGTAAGCAGAGAACAAAAATTTCATTAGAAATTTTTCGTGAATCGCTTATCCCGCATTTTTTTGCGGGATCTCAAAGAAGAAAATCAAATTATACTTACAAGGTTTTAAAAACCTTGCAGGATTAAGAAAGTATTTTCTTAAAACTCTAAAAACGCAATCATTAATTTGATTGCGTTTTTTTATATTTACAAAGTGCCTTCTTTTATTTACTTTTGATACCTATGAAAAAAATAATTCTCTTTGCTATTTTATCCATAATGCTATTTTCTTGTGATAAAGAAAAAAATACCTCTTTTAAAATTGGGGTCATTGCAGATTGCCAATATTGTAATTGTGATATAAAATGGGATCGATATTACAAAAAAGCTCCACAGAGATTAAAAGAAGCTGTTGCAACTCTAAATAAAGACTCTTTAAACTACACCATTCATTTAGGTGATTTTATTGATAAAGATTATACTAGTTTAGATAGTATTTTACCAACTTGGAAAACGTTAACCTCTAAATCTTATCATGTTTTAGGAAATCATGATTTTGAAGTACAAGACTCCTTAAAAGAGAAGGTTTTAGAAAAACTAAACATCAAAAAAAGATATTATAGTTTTGTTGAAAATGATTGGAGATTTATCGTTTTAGATGGAAATGATTTGAGTTTTTATGGAACAACATCCAAAGAAAAAGCACAACAGACAGATTCACTTTTTAATCAATTAAAAGATGAAAATCTACCTTATGTACAAAAATGGAATGGTGCTTTAAGCAACAAACAACTCAATTGGATTCAGCAAGAATTAGACAAAGCAGTACAAGAAAATCAGAAAGTTGGTTTTTATTGTCACTTTCCTATTTTTCCTGTGGATGAACATAACATTTGGAATAGAGAGCAATTTCTATCGTTAATAAAACCATATAAAAATGTGAAGCTATTTTTTAACGGACATAATCATGCAGGTGCTTATGAATTTGTGGACAATGTGCATTATCTGACTTTTAAAGGAATGGTTGATACTGAAAACACGTCTGCATTTGCAAAAGTAAAATTTGAGAACAATACCGTTTTTGTAGAAGGTTTTGAAAGAGAAGTTTCAAGAAAATTAGTCATTAAATAAATTTTATTTTTTGAAAACCTATAACCAAACCAATTTCTTTAAACATACTTTTTGCGAGTTTCAACAAGTGGATACTTTTGAATTCCCTGAAAACACGAACTATAAAAGTAAATCAGAAAGCGAATATTTTTATACTGATGAAGGTGTTTACAGAAAATCAAATCATTGGGGAAGAGTTGCTAATTGCAGATGGAAATTAATATCAAACGATAATTATAAAAATCAAAATATAGTAATTGCTTTTGCAAAATGGATTGACTTCTACCCTATTAATTCATCAGAAAAAATATTTTTTATTGAGGTAGATTTCGAAAATAAAACAGCAAAACTGAGACCAAAACAAAAAAATGCTACAAAGTATTTACACACATTTTCTGAAGGTCAACAAAAAATAAAACAAATTAAACATTTATTAAATGATGATAAATGGGCAAAATATTTTGATGAAGAAATAGAAGAGCTTCGTTTTAAAATTATCGAAGAATTTATCAATTCAGATAAAACACTTCAAAATATTAAAAGAGTGCACAAATAGCATTCATTTTCAGTAAATTTGTAAGAGATTTTAAAAACATCAAACTTAAATGAATATACCACAATCAAGTTTTCCTAGAGTTGTAATTATTGGTGGTGGTTTTGCTGGTTTAGCAGCTGCAAAAGGTCTAGAAAAACAAGAACTACAAGTTGTTTTAGTCGATAAACATAATTACCACACGTTTCAACCTTTATTATATCAAGTTGCCACTGGTGGTTTAGAACCAGATTCTATTGCTTTTCCCTTAAGAAAACGATTTAATGATGTAGATTATTTTTATTTTAGATTGGCAGAAGTTGTGCAAATTCATCCAAATAAAAATTTGATAGAAACTTCCATTGGAAATTTAGATTATGATGAACTAATCATAGCAACAGGCTCTACAACTAATTTTTTTGGCAACGAAAATATCCAAAAAAATACGATGGAAATGAAATCTGTTCCTCAATCTTTAAACATTAGAAGTCTAATTTTAGAAAATTTTGAAGAAGCATTACTTACGGATAATATTGAACAAAGAAATGCTTTAATGAATTTTGTAATTGTTGGTGGAGGACCAACTGGTGTAGAGTTGGCAGGTGCTTTGGCAGAAATGAAAAAAGGGATTTTACCAAAAGATTATCCTGATTTAGATATTAGGCAAATGCAAATAAACTTAATTCAAAGTTCTGGCGAAATTTTAAAAGGCATGAGTGCTCAAGCATCAGAAAAAGCAGAAGATTTTTTGATTAAATTGGGTGTAAATGTTTGGAAAAATCTACGTGTTTTAGATTATGATGGTAAAGTAGTAACCACAAATGGCATCGATCATTTTAGAGCAGAAACCGTTATTTGGGCTGCAGGTGTTAAAGGAGAAATGGTACATGGTTTAGATGCAACTTGTATTATAGATAGGGCTGAAAGGTATAAAGTAAACGAATTTAATCAAATTGAAGGGTATTCCAATATCTATGCAATTGGTGATGTAGCTTGTATGAAATCTGAAAAAAATCCTTATGGACATCCAATGATGGCACAACCTGCAATTCAACAAGGTAGGTTAGTTGCCAAAAACATTTTGGCCAAATTATTTCACAAAAAAACAGAAGCTTTTGTGTACAATGATAAAGGTTCTATGGCTACAATTGGCAGAAATAAAGCAGTTGTAGATTTAGAAAACTGGAAGTTTCAAGGGGTTTTTGCCTGGTTTGTTTGGATGTTTGTACATCTTTTTTCATTAATTGGTTTTAGAAACAGAGCCATCGTCTTTTTAAATTGGGTATATAATTATATTCGTTTTGATAGAGAAACAAGATTGATTATTCGTCCTTATAAAAAGAAGAAAAAGCTACTTTAAAATGAGTACAAGAATTATAAAATGTCCAAATTGTGGAGTTTTCAATACTAATAAAGAGTATTGTGAAAACTGTGGCGAATTAATTTCTCATCAAAAGAAGAGAGAAATAAAAGCAGAAGCTGTTAAACAAGAACAAATTAAAGAAGCAATTCACGACATTGAAAATCCTAATTTAGCAGAACGTTTAAAGAAAAGTCCAAATGCATTTTACAGAGCAGTTGGTTGGGTTTTATATTCTGTACTTGCTGTGGTTAGCGCAATCGGAGCTGGTTTAGCATGGATCATTGCAATGGTTGCTGCTGGTTAAAAGATGAATAAAAAACTAACCATTTACTGTATTTCCTCTCTTATTTTAGGAACATTAATTTACTCTTTTCAATATTTTGATGTTCAACTTCCAAAAATTATTCATAATTATTTGAACGATTTTTTAATTATCCCAATTGTACTTTATACTTGTTTGCTATTTTTAAAATGGTCTAGAAATGATAAAAACTTTATAATAAGCTTACCAATTATAGTGTATGTCTGTTGTATGTATAGTATTTTGTTTGAGTTTATTTTCCCTAAATACTTAGCAAGATATACAGCCGATTTTGTGGATGTTCTTCTTTATTTTGTAAGCGGAATTGTATTTTACATCCTTCAAAATAAGCCACATCAACATGATAAAAAAAATCAAAAGTCTTAAAATAGTATATTTCCAAATAAACTTGAATTCGTAAAATTACAGATGATAACTTAACTACAATTCATCAATTAAAAACTACAACTCAGCATTTCTTCTTTTTTAAAAAGGTAAAACTAGAACATCTTTGTAGCATCAAACTTAAACAAGATGAAACATACTCTACTTTTACTATTCACAATTTTTACTATTTCTTTTAATGCACAAACTACTATTTCTGGCAAAGTTCTAGACAATAAAAACAATCCTATTTTAGGCGCAAGTGTTTATTTAGATGGCACTTACGATGGAACATCAACCAACGAAAAAGGAGAATTTTCCTTCCATACAGAAGAAAAAGGAACACAAACTTTAGTAGTTTCATTTGTTTCTTATGAAACTTTTGTAAAGTTTGATAACGTTTTAAACCTAAAAAATCTACAAATAAAATTAAAGGACGATATTAATTCTTTAGATGCTGTTGTAATTAATGCTGGAACATTTAAAGCTGGAGAATCTGCAAAAGTAACCGTTTTAAAACCTTTAGATATTGTTACTACAGCAAATGCTGTTGGCGATGTTTTGGGAGCTTTACAAACCTTGCCTGGAACTGCTGCCAATCCTGAAGATGGACGACTTTTTGTAAGAGGTGGAAATGCAGATGAAACTCAAATTTTTATTGATGGAATGCGAGTTTTTACTCCTTACAGCCCAACTTCAAACAACGCTCCAACTCGTGGACGCTATTCGCCTTTTTTGTTTAAAGGAATTACATTTTCTACAGGTGGTTATTCTGCAGAATATGGACAAGCTTTGTCTGGGGTTTTAGATTTAACAACTATTGATAAACCAGATCAAGAAAAAACAGAAATTTCGTTGATGACTTTAGGAGCTGGTCTTGGAAACACACAAATTTGGGATAAAAATTCATTAAGTGTAAACGCATCTTACATCAACCTAAAACCTTACACAGCTGTTTTTCCTGATAGAAATAAGTTTATAAGACCTTTCCAAAATGCAAGTGGAGAAGCTGTGTACAGACATAGTTTTAAAGACGATTCTATGATAAAAATCTATACTGCTTTTAGTTACACAGATTTAGAAGTTATTCAAGATGATATAAATTTTGATGAGGGTTTACGTTTTGGCTTGAACAATAAAAATTTGTACATCAACAGTTCTTACAAAAATAAAATTGGAAATAATTGGCGCATTGAAAGTGGTTTAAGTTTTACGAAAGACAATTCAACAATAGAAATAGAAAATGATCAAATAGATAATTCTGAAAATTCAGCTCATTTTAAAGTAAAATTAAACAAACAATTTTCAAGCAGATTTAGAGTCAGTTTTGGATCAGAATATTTTATAACAAAATTCGATGAAACCTATAACCCAGTTAATAATGAAACTTTCAACTATGGTTTTGACAATAATTTATTTGCCTCTTTTGCAGAAACAGATATCTTTTTCTCTAAAAATTTGGCTACCAAAATAGGAATTAGAGCAGAAAATTCATCTTTATTGAACGAATTCACAATTTCGCCAAGAGTTTCTTTATCGTACAAAACAAGTAAAAACGCACAGTTTTCATTAGCTTATGGGCAGTTTTATCAGAACCCAAGTAATAATTACCTAAAATTTAATCAAGATTTTAAGGCAGAAAATACAACTCATTTAATTGCTAATTTTCAACATACCAAAAAGAATCAAATTTTTAGAATAGAAGCCTATTATAAAGATTATCAAGATTTGGTAAAATACGATTCTCAACAACCAAATTTTGACTCAAATTTTAAGAATGATGGAACTGCTTTTGCAAAAGGAATTGACATTTTTTGGAGACAAAATGGCAAAATAAAAAATACAGATTATTGGGTTTCCTATTCGTTTTTAGACACCAAAAGAGATTTCAGAAACTACCCAACAGTAGCAACTCCAAATTTTGCTTCGGCTCACAATTTATCAATCGTTGGTAAACATTTTATAGAGAAATTACAAAGTCAGGTTGGTTTTGCCTACAATTTTGCATCTGGCAGAACCTACACAAATCCAAATGAGCCAGGTTTTTTAACTCATAAAACCAAAAATTTTAACTCTGTGAGTTTAAATTGGGCGTATTTAATAGATCAACAAAAAATATTATATGTATCAATAAACAATGCTTTAGGAACCAAAAATGTGTTTGGTTATAATTATAAAAACACACCTAATATGAATGGCAATTTCGATCGACAAGCAATTGTACCCAATGCAGATACCTTCTTTTTTGTAGGCTTTTTCTGGACAATTAGCGATGATAAGACCTCAAATAACTTAAACAATTTATAATGTTTTTTGGAGCTATTTCCTGCTTTCAGCACTCGCTTTTTTTGCCTGAAAAAAGGCAAAAAAGAGCTCAAACAAATGCTTCAATCAGGGCTAGACTAGTTTGCTAACTAATGGCATAATTGAAATTTTATTAATTATTTATATAAAAAACAACTTTTCGAATATAAGTAAATTTCTCAAATACTTTGCGCCTTCGCGTCTTTGCGAGATTTTATTTACAACTCAGAATCAAAAAATTACAATTCGGTATGTTATTTGTTTTAATTCGTTAAAAACATTAGATATTTGAATCATCAAAGAAAAACACACTAATAAAGTAATACTTATGAAAAACTTAATTTTTACAATCGTAATTATTTTAACCAGCATTTTAGGGACAAACGCACAAGAAGAAACTTTTAACTTAACCGTAAATATTTCTGGTTTAAATTCAGATAAAGGAACTTTATTAATTGGCGTTTATAACAAAAAAGAGGATTTCTTACATAAACAATTTAAAGGCGAAATATCAAAAATAGAAAATAAAAAATCTGTAGTAATTTTTAAAAATTTACCAAAAGGAGAGTATGCAGTTTCTTTTTTCCATGATGAGAATGACAACAATAAAATGGATACCAACTTTATAGGAATCCCTAAAGAAGATTATGGCTGTTCTAACAATGCAAAAGGTTTTATGGGACCTCCAAAATATGAGGATGCAAAATTTATGTTAGAAGAAAACAAATCTATCAATATTAAAATTTAAAAAATTACATCAACTTAAAACGAACTATAATGAAAAAATCTATCTTACTTATCGCACTTTTAATTGCAGGAATTGCAACTGCTCAATCTAAATATCAAACAGGAATGCAAAAAGCATTTGGTCTTTGGGAAGAAGGAAAAATGACAGAAGCTTCTCAACTTTTTGAAAGAATATCTAAAGCTGAACCAACAAAATGGAAACCTGCTTATTATGCAGCAACTGTAGAAATTTTAGGAAGTTTTGGATTAAAAGATGAAGCTGTCTTAACCGCAAAATTAACCAAAGCTCAAGAGTTTTTAGATGTTGCAAAATCGAATTCAGAAAATAATCCTGAAATACTAATTACGCAAGCTCTACTAAACACAGGTTATATTGCTTTTGATGGTCAAAAATATGGAATGACATTATCTGGAAAAAACAGCCAATTATATGCACAAGCTTTAGAAATTGCCCCAAACAACCCAAGAGTAATTCTTGGAAATGCAGAATGGAATATGGGAATGGCTAGTTTTTTCGGAAAATCTACAAAACCGTATTGTGATGAAATTAAAAGAGCTATTGAACTAGGAAAAGAAGAAAAAATCGAAGAAGAATTCTATCCAAAATTCATGATTTCTAGAGCAGAAGATGTTTTAAAAGGATGTAAAGAGTAGTTTACAATAGGCAGTCGCAGTTTTCAGTAATCACTGTTAACTGCTACTGCAAACTGCCACTGAATTCTACTTATTTCAAAATTTTATCAATTAAATCTTGTTTCGCTTTTTCATCATCACCAAAAAGCCATTGCAACACATTATCTTCCCAAATTTGTCCTTTTTCGGTTTCTGTTATTATATTTTCTTTGACAGCTAAATCTAAAATTTTTCCTGGATAAGAAGATTGTTTGTCATTTTCCATTTCTCCTAAAGGATAAGGATCATCTAACCCCATTAAAACTTGATTTGTTCCCTGTCTTTTAAACATCAATTTAAGGGAATCTGTATCGTGAACTAACGTATCAAAAAAAATGTTTTTATGACCAATTGCTTTTCTTGGATGCGTTTTACCTTCAAATAAATCTGGTCTTCCATCAAAACCTTGAATTCTTCTTCCTAAATTCATTTGTGCCAATTGACCTCCATGTGCAAAACACGTTCTAATGTTTTTAAAACGTTCTTGCATTCCATTTAAAGTGTAAAAATGATATGCATCTCCACATTGAGCCAACATCCAAATTAAGTGAAAACGCCAATTGGTATTTTCTAATTTTATCATTTTATCTCCATCATAAGGATGAATTTCAATCGCTAATTTGTATTTGTCTGCCAATTCAAAAATTCGATCATTTTCTTCATCAAAAACACATCTCCACTGTCCAATAGAATCCATAAAATGCGTTGGTAAACACAAAACTCTTAAACCTAATTCTTCTACACAACGTTTCATTTCATCTAAAGCACCATAAATAAAACCTGGATGCACCACAAAACCACACGTAAATTTAGAAGGATGATTTCTTTGCACTTTAGCATTAAAATCGTTTTGAAAACGCAAGGCTTTTTTCATTTCCTCTAAACGCAAACCATTTCCATACAATTGAGATAAATTTAAAACAACTGCATGATCTAGCTTGTTTTTTTCCATCCAAAGTAATTTCTCATCTAAGAAAAAACTAGAATGAGTTACAGGTCTGCTCCAATCTTTTTGTAGCATATGCTTACGCTCATCATCTACCCAGAAAATTTCTTTTTCCTTCATAAATTGAGGAATTTCCTCAGGATAAGGTAATAAATGTGAATGTCCGTTAATTCGTAGTTTGCGAGTCATTATTAAAGATTAAAAAATGAAAATTTAAAGATTACAAAAATAATAGATACTGAATACTGCTACTGCTTACTGATTACCTTTTTAGGTGCTTCCATAAATTCTCCACAATTATCACAAGTACATTTTTCTACATCAGAATAAAAGGTTTCAAATATTTTTTGCATGTCTGTTTCTATATTTTCTACAGAAAATTCTTCTCTATACAATTGATTTCCGCAATTTTCACAATACCATTCTAAAGCATCCATCATATTTTTAGAACGTGGATATTCTATCACCAAACCAACCGTATTTTCTTTTCTTTGAGGCGAATGTGGTACTTTACCTGGTAATAAATAAATATCACCTTCGTTAATTTCTACATCAATTTGTTTACCTTTTTCATCGATGATTTTTAAAATCATGTCTCCTTCTAATTGATAGAAAAACTCCGGAGTTTCATTATAGTGATAATCTTTTCTGTTGTTTGGCCCACCAACAACCATCACAATATATTCGCCATTTTTCCAAACTTGTTTATTACCAACTGGTGGTTTTAGTAAATGACGATGTTCATCAATCCATTTTTTAAAATTTATTGGTTGTACTAGATTACTCATGATTTTTAGATTTTTTTGATGATTTTGATTCAAGAATCAAGACCTAAAATTACTGAATTTTATTTATCTTTAATAACTCTTTATGTTGGCTTTTTTTAATGCATTTTGCAAACAAGTTTAGCCCTGATTGAACGACTTGTTTGAGCTCTTTTTGCCTTTTTCAGGCAAAAAAGCGAGTAGTGAAAGCAGGAAACAGCTTCTAATAAGACTATAAACTTTTTGTTCTTCCACCATCTACAGGTAAATTAATTCCATTGATATAACTTGCTTGCTCACTTGCTAAAAAAGCAATTGCAGCTGCTGTTTCTTCTGGTTTTGCGAAACGTTTTGCTGGCACATAACTTTTCATAATTTGCTCCATTTCAGCTTCTGTTGTGTTGCTTTTTTGTGCTTTTACCTTAATAATTTGGTCTAATCGTGCTGTATTTGTAAAACCTGGCAATACATTATTCACGGTAATTTGAAATTCTGCCAGCTCTGAAGCCAATGTTTTTGACCAATTACCAACTGCATTTCTAATGGTGTTAGAAACACCCAAACCTGGAATTGGCTCTTTTACAGAAGTAGAAATTACGTTGATAATTCTACCAAATTTCTCGTTTTTCATAAAAGGAACCACTGCTTGCACCAAAATTTGATTGCAAATAATATGCATTTGAAAAGCATTTATCAACTCTGTAGAAGTTGCCGAAAGCAAATCGCCACTTTTTGGACCCCCAGTATTATTTATCAAAATATGGAATTCCAAATCTGAATTTTCTAAAACTTGTTTTAATTCTTCTGGTTTTGAAAAATCTGCAATTAAATAATGATGATTTTGTGTTCCGTTATTTTTTAATTCCGATAAAACTGCTTTTAGTTTTTCTTCATTTCTAGCCAATAAAGTTACGTTTGCACCTTCTTCTGCCAATAAAATGGCAGTTGCTTTTCCTATTCCTTGTGTACTTCCGCAAACTAATGCGTTTTTGTTGTTTAGTTCTAAATTCATAAGCCCATCCCTAACCCTTCCCAAAGGGAAGGGAATTAATACGTGTTAGTAATTCTCTTTTATTTTGATAATGATATTAAATTTTTCTTTTAAAGACCACAACAGTTTCTTCCCTTTGGGAAGATTAAGATGGGCTTTCAATCATTTCCTTGATTTTAACAGCTTTTTCAAAATGATCTAACTGATGTGTTTCAATCCACCATTTTGCAACTTCCATTAATAACTCTGGATTATCGTTTTTATTTTTAAAAAATGCATAAAAAGACAAACCAACATTCGTTCCTTTTTTAGCAATTTTCTCATTGCAAACTTGAATAATTTTCTCCTTTATTTCTTTATTCATTTTTCTAATCTAAAGATTAAATAATTCTAAAATCATAATTAAAAATTTAATCTTTTAATTTTTAAATCTTTCAATATTTTATACAAATATTTTTAGGTTCCGTAAAAAAACGTAACGCTTCAAAACCTCCTTCTCTACCAACTCCAGAATCTTTTTGACCTCCAAAAGGTGTTCTTAAATCTCTTAACATCCAAGTATTTACCCAAACAATTCCTGTATGTAATTGTTTTGCAAATTGCATTGTTCTGTTTAAATTATTTGTCCATAAAGTTGCAGATAAGCCGTATTTTGTATCGTTGGCTAAAGTTAGTGCTTCTTCATCAGTTTTAAAAGACATTATGGTAACAACTGGTCCAAAAATTTCTTCTTGATTCAATCTGCATTTATTGTCTTTAACTTCTATAATTGTAGGTTGTAAATAGTAGCCGTTTTCCGAATTTTCAACCACTACTCTATTCCCTCCAAATAAAATTTCTGCATTTTCTTGTGTTGCAAGATCAATATAACTTTTTACTTTTTCTAAATGTTTTTTAGAAACTAGTGCTCCAATATTTGTGTTTTTTTCTGATGGATTCCCAACTTTTAATTCAGACACTTTTTGGATAAAATCTTTTTTGAATTTCTCATAAATAGTCTCTTCTACAAAAATTCTACTTCCACATAGACAAATTTGCCCTTGATTTGCAAACGAAGAACGAACTGTGGTTTCCAGCATTTTATTATAATCACAATCTGCAAAAATGATGTTTGGATTTTTTCCCCCTAATTCTAAAGATAACTTTTTAAACATTGGTGCAGCAATACTGGCAATATGTGCGCCTGTTTTTGTGCCTCCAGTAAATGAAATGGCTTTAATATTTGGATGCTCTACAATGGCTTGTCCTGTGGATGTTCCTAAACCATGAACAATATTTAAAACGCCTTTTGGCAAACCAGCTTCTGTGCAAATTTCACCTAACAAATAAGCAGTCATTGGTGTAATTTCACTAGGTTTTGCAATTACGCAATTGCCTGCTACTATTGCTGGTGCAATTTTCCAAGTGAATAAATATAAGGGTAAATTCCAAGGAGAAATGCAACCTACAATTCCAAGAGGTTGTCTTAATGTAAAATTAATGGCATTTAACCCAATACTTTCATGTGCTTCTGATGAAAACTGTGTAATTGCATTTGCAAAAAACTGAAAATTACTTGCGCCTCTTGGAATATCAACAGCTTTTGCTAAACTAATTGGTTTGCCATTATCTTTTGATTCTGCTGCTGCTAAAAAATCTAACTTTTCTAAAATTAAATCGGCAATTTTTGATAAAATTTTACTGCGTTCTTCTAAAGTTGTAGTGCTCCAACTTGGAAATGCTTTTTCAGCAGCTTCAACTGCTTTTTCCACATCTTCTTTTGTTGAGTTTGGAATTTGTCCATACACTTCTCCAATTGCTGGGTTGTAATTATCAATCCACCCATTGGCAATGGGAGGCAAGAATTTTCCATTGATGTAGTTTTTTATGTTCATTTAGCTTTTTTATAAGCAGTAACTTTAATCTCCACCACCAAATCTGGATGTGGCAATTGATGCACAGCAACTGTAGTTCTTGTTGGCCCAGTTTCTTTGTCGAAAAACTCTGCATAGGCTTTGTTATATCCTGCAAAATCATTCATATTTACTAAAAATGTGGAAACATCAACTACATCTTTTATACTTGCACCAACCGTTTTTAAATTTTTATCGATATTTTTTAGAACCTCTCTAGTTTGCGTTTCTGCATTCAAATATTTAGTTCCCATTTCATCGATAATATCTACGCCTGCAATCGTATTGTCTGCTCTTCTAGAACTGGTTCCTGATACAAAAATAAAATCGCCCACAACTTTTACATGTGGATATGCGCCTCTTGGTGTTACTTTACTCATACTAAAAGCCCATCCTAACCTTCCCTAAGGGAAGGAACTCCAAACTGGGTGAAATTTGAAATTCTTTATTAATATTTATTTTTCAAAAAATCTAATCCTATTTTCTTTACAAACTTGCTCACTCCTTCCCTTTAGAAAGGCTGGAATTGGATAATTCTAACAACTTTAATGTTGTTCTTAGATTTCTTGTTGTTGCAATTACTTGTAACTTTTTTTCTAATACATTATTAGAAATTTTTGTTTTTGCAAATGTTGATGGACAGTTTAAATAAACTACATCTCCATTTATTATATATTGATCTTCACCAATATTTTTGATTTCAATTTCTTTTATTTCTGATGCTCTATCTAAAAATGTAAATGCTACTATTTTTTCATTGTCTAATGGAAAGGGATAATTTTCAATCGTTTTTTTTAATTCTGGAATTGTTCTTATAATTACTGGAATATCAAAACCAAACTTCTCTTTAATTCCCTTTTTTATTTTTTGACAAATTTCTTTTTTTGAAAATGATGACTCTAAAATAATATTTCCACTTTGAATATAAGTTTGCACATTTTGAAACTCTAAATCATTCAATAAAGTACGCAAAGCTACCATCGGAATTTTATTTTTTCCTGATACATTTATTCCACGAAGCAAAACAATATAGGCCTCTCCTAACCTCTCCAAAGGAGAGGAACTCTCATTTTTACGGTTTTCCTTTTTCTTCATTTTATTAACGGTACTGAATATCTAACTTTCACAAACTTACTCACTCCTTCCCTTTGGGAAGGTTGGGATGGGCTATTACATCCCTGCAATTTTATCTTCCTCTAAAATAGTATTTGTTTCCAAAATAACTCTTTCTAAAATAACTGCCAATTCATCTTTTGTCATATCTAAATGTGTGTGTACCTCATCTCCAGAAATTAAATTCAATAAAACTTTATCTTGTGCTCTACCTCTTTTCATGGCTTCATGATAACCAATATTTTCGTTGAAAGTTACCAAAGAATATTTTGAAAAATATTGGTTTGGAAATGTCTTTTCTAAATCCATTTCTATCTTTCTTTTTTCTTTAAATATAGGATTTGCAACATGATCTCGCATTTCGTAAAAATTATCGATCGCTAAATCTGCAATGGCATCTGTATCGTGTTTTCGTGCTTTTTGATAGGCTTTAAAAACAGCATTCCAATCTCCCAAATCTTGATTTAAAATCTCATCAAAAACGACAACATCTTCAAAAGAAGCATTCATTCCTTGTCCGTAAAAAGGCACAATTGCGTGTGAAGAATCGCCCATTAACAATGTTTTATTTTGATAAAACCAAGGGGAACATTTTATAGTTCCTAGAGGTCCTGTTGGGTTGTTTGTAAATTCTTCTAAAATATTGGGAATTAAAGCCAAAGCATCAGGAAATTCTTTTTCGAAAAACTCGGTTATTTTTTCTTCGGATGTTAAATTCTCGAAATTAAATTCGCCTTCATCATAACTTAAAAATAACGTAACTGTAAAACTGCCATCCATATTTGGTAAAGCAATTAACATGAAATCGCCTCTTGGCCAAATATGTAAATGTGCGTTACTAATTTGATGTTTTCCTCTTTTATCAGCAGGAATTTCCAGCTCCTTATATCCGTGATTTAAATAATTTTGAGAATAACTAAATAAAAATTTACGTTCAGAAACGTAGCTTTTCCTCAAAGAGGAACCTGCTCCATCCGTTCCGAAAATTACATCAGCATTTATAGAAAATTCTTTTTTGGTTTTATAATCTTTAAAATGTGCAATTGTATTTTCGATATCAACATTTTTACATTTTTTATTAAAATGAATGTTTACATTTTCATGTTTTTCTGCTTCATCTAATAAAATTGCATTTAAATCTCCTCTAGAAATTGAGTTGATAAACTCATTTTCACGTCCAGAATAATTGGATGAAAACGTATTTCCTTTTGTATCGTGCATTAATCGTCCATACATAGGTATGCAGATTTCTCTTGCTTTTTCTTCCATTCCACATAATCGTAAAGCCTTTAAACCTCTGTCTGATAATGCCAAATTGATGGATCTTCCTGCAGAAATATCTGTAGTTCTTAAATCGGGTCTGCTTTCGTACACCTCAACTTTGTAACCTCTTTGTGCGAGTCTCAAAGCCAGCAAACTTCCACATAAACCTGCTCCGATTATTAGTATATTATCTTTTTTATTCATTTACAATAATCCTTTTAAAATTGAAACCATTTTATAAACATCCTCAAAACTATTATATAAAGGCACAGGTGCACATCTAATCACATCTGGTTCTCGCCAATCTGTAATAATGTTATTTTCAGTTAGTTTTTTATGCAAACTTTTATCTGCATTTTTTACTTGAATTGATAATTGGCAACCTCTTTCTTTCGGATTTTTAGGAGTGATAATTTTAATGTCATCAGAATTAATTTCGTTGATTAAAAACTCAAAATATCCTGTTAGTTTTTCTGATTTTTCTCTCAAATTTTCAAAACCAACCTCATCAAATAAATCTAAAGATGCTTTAATGGCTGCCATTGATAATATTGGCGGATTTGACAATTGCCAACCTTCTGCTCCTTCCATCACATCAAAAGGTTGTCTCATATTAAAACGAGTGGCTTTGTTATGATTCCACCAACCTGCAAAACGTGGTAACTCTTTATTTTTTGAATGTTTTTCGTGGACAAACAATCCTGCTAAACTTCCTGGTCCAGAATTTAAATATTTATACGTACACCAAGCTGCGAAATCTACATTTGATTCGTGTAAATTAGGTTGAATATTTCCTGCTCCATGAGCTAAATCAATCCCAACAATACAGTTTTTTGAATGACCAATTGCTGCGATTTTCTTAATATCTAAAAACTGACCTGTGTAATAATTTACGCCTCCAATTAATAGTAATGCAATTTCATCTCCTTGTGTAGCAACGATTTCTTCTAAATCTTCAATTCTTAAAAGTTCTTCGTTTTTTCTTGGTTTCCATTCAATTACGTCATCAGCAGAAAAACCGTGAAATTTTAATTGACTTTGCACTGCATATCTATCTGAAGGAAAAGCATCAGACTCAATTACAATTTTATATTTTGTTTTTGTAGGTCTGTAAAAACTCACCATTAATAAGTGCAAATTTGTTGTAAGTGTATTCATCACCACAACTTCAATGGGTTTTGCTCCCACAATTTTCGCCATTTTATCTGTTAAAAATTCATGGTAATTTAACCACGGATTTTTCGCCTCAAAATGACCTTCCACTCCTAAATTTGCCCAGTCTTCTAATTCTTGATTGATGTATTCTTTGGTTGCTTTTGGCTGTAAACCCAATGAGTTTCCTGTAAAATATAACCAATCATTTCCATCTTTATCTTTGGGAATATGAAATCGATTTCGCAAATGAGCGAGTTTATCTTCTTTGTCTAATTGTTGCGCAAATGCTAAGGTGTTTTTAAATTTCATCAATAGTAAATAGGATTATTCTCAAATATAAAACAATTGCCATTCTGAACGAATTTTTTGCTTAAATAAATTGTTATCTTTATTTTTTTAAAATTTTAAAAGATATTAAATGAAATTGTTTAAAAATTTACTGCTTTTATTTGTTTTTATCTGCTTGTCTTGCAACAATAATTCGCTCTTAGTTACAGGTTTAAAAGGTGTAAATGAAAGTATTAAAAAAGAATATGCTCCAGATAAAAGAGTGGCTATTTATGATATTGAGTTAGATTATTATGACAATAAAATTGTGGTAAGTGGTGAGACTGATTCCAAAATTGGCTACCAGAAATTATTAGACAGTTTAAAAAGTTTGGATATCGATTTTATAAACAAAATTAGAATTTTACCTGACACAGTTATTGGGAATGATAAGTTTGCGATCGCCAATAATTCTGTAATAAATATACGTTCTGCACCAGAACATTCTGCTGAATTAGGTACACAAGGTTTGTTAGGAATGCCTTTAAAAGTATTAGATAAAAAGGGAGACTTTTATAGAATTCAAACACCAGATAAATATATTTCTTGGGTTGATAAAGGTGGAATCCATAGAATGAATAAAGGTGAATTTGACATTTGGAACAATCGTAAAAAGGTAATCTTTACCAAAAATTTTGGCTATGTTTATGCTGATACAAGTGAAAATTCTGAAATTATTTCTGATATAACTTTAGGAGGAATTTTAAAGTTTACAGGAATTAGTAACAACTTTTTTGAAGTTGAATATCCTGATAAAAGAACTGGTTTTATAAAAAGAGAGGAAGCTGTAAACTACGAGTCTTGGTTGATTAATTTAGTTGCATCACAAGAAAATATAGAAAAATCTGCAAAATCGATGATAGGTTTTCCTTATTTATGGGGAGGAACTTCTAGCAAAGGAATGGATTGCAGTGGTTTTACGAAAATGGTTTATTTAATGAACGGTTTTGTAATTCCTAGAGATGCTTCTCAACAAATTAATGCTGGTAAAATTGTAGATAATAAATTGGATTTTGCTGATTTACAAAAAGGAGATTTACTTTTTTTCGGCACAAAAGCAGCAGAAAACAAAAAGCAAAAAGTGGTTCATGTTGGCATTTGGTTAGGAAACGAAAAAATGGAATTTATTCACTCTTCTGGAAATATACATATATCTTCTATGGATGAAACCCAACCTAATTTTGATGAAATGAATAAAAACAGGTATTTAGGAAGTAGACGTTATTTAGGAATTAAGGATAAGAATATTATTGATTTGAAAGCTAAATTGAAGTTGTAGTTATTTTTAAACTTATTTTATTGGCTTCTTAATAAAGAAAAATGACCTTTTACTAGATATACTTTATTGTTTAAATCAGTCATTTCGATTGAAAACCAATAATCATTTGAAGGGACTAAACTACCTCTTGAAAAACCATTCCAACCATTAGTTAATTTGGAGGTTTCATAAACAATTTTCCCATATCTATTAAAAATAACAAGCCTAGTGTTTTTATATAATTTCTCATCAAACCCTTCTATTGCCCAAATATCATTATTCCCATCTCCATTAGGAGTAAAGAATCTTGGATATTGAAAAAGAAAAAAATCTAAATAAACATCAGCTTCACAGCCTTGCTTATCTCTAATTATTAAAAGATACTTTCCACCTGTTAATCCTATAAAATTATTACTATTTTGAAAAGGAGTCTGGTTTCCTCCTTCTAAGAACAAACTATATTCGTAAAGATCAACATTAAAACTTTCTTCTTTAATTGTGACTGCGTACTTACCTGTTTCCTTAAAATCATCTTCTATAAACAAATCATTTACAGTAATATCTAAAGAAGAAGCTCGTTTAACTTCAACTTCTTCTATTTTATTACACATTGTATTAGGGTTTGTAACAATTAATTGATAAACACCTGCTTCTGATATTTGTAATTCAGAAGAAGTACCTATTTGTTGTGGGTTGTCTTTTAAAAACCATTCATATTTATAATTGATTGATTGATCTCCATTGAACCTTAAATATTCACTTGTATTAACACATAATACATCTGGAGCTTCAATAGTAAAATCTGGAACAGGATCTACTAATAATGTAATGTGATGTCCTAAACCTAAACACGAATTATCTAAATCATTATCTACCCTAACATAAATATTTTGTTGATTTGGTGAGTTTGTATTTCTATAATTACTTACATTTATAATTGAATTTTTTTCTGATAATGCATCTCCTATTGATTCGTAATAACTAATAGTGATTTTTTGACCTGATGCATTAAATATATTATTGATTTCAGCATCTGCTGCACTAAAATCAAAAGTTGCTATTCCATCTGTATCATTATCATCTAGTAAATCAACACATTGCTTAATAGTTTTTAAAAAACTACTAGGAATACTTGTTGTAGAGCTTATTAAATCAACTTGAGCAATTTTTGTACACTCATTTTTATTCGTTACAGTAGCCCAAACACGATCTATTGATGGAACTAAATTTGTATAAGAAATGGGGTTATTTATAACATTTATAGAGTTCTGTGCATCTGACATGGTTCTATAAAAATTAATTACTTCTTCCTCATAATTATCCGATATTTTACTTCTAACTTCCTCTAAATTAAAACTAGTTATTGCATCATTGTCAGTATCACATTGCTTTAATGTTACTGTTTCATTAATCTCTGGAGTATCTTTCACAATTAACTCTACTTCTATAACACTTATACAAAAAGCATTCACTTTATCTTCTACTCTAACAAATATTTCTTGACGATTTTGAATTTTGTTGATAAAATTGAAAGGAAGTTGACCTAAGTTTTTTTCTGCATCTGATTTTGAACTATGATAGGTTATATTGTATTCATTAGCTGATACTTCATTTAAAACTTCATCATTTAATGCAGTAAGATTAAACATTGTAAAGCCATCATTATCTTGATCACACTCTTCTAATTTAGCCGTTTGTAGGGGAATACCATTAGAAATAGACAGAGTAAATTCATAAACACTATAACAACCTGTGATCTGATTTTCTAACCTTGAATAAATTTGCTGTGGACTACTAATATTTAAATAACTTTCAGGGTTTGTAATAGAATTACTTCCTGAATTAGCATCAGTATTATTTGTATGATAACTAATTGACACATTTTGCTGATTCCCAATAATTATATTATTCTGTGTCAAATCAAATTTAGTAATATTGTCATTTAAAGGTAATAAATTATCACATTCTTCTAGATCTATTAAATTTCCGAATGGAATATCTGCAAATGGAGCATCGTTAAAAGTTGCATTACCAGTCCAATCAATAGTAAAATTACTAGTACCTATTGGTCTATCAATAACAATAAAGTATCGTTCGCCTGCACTTGCATTTATAACACTAACAAAACCATCTCCATCTGGACCTGGTCCTTCAGTAGTATCTCTTGCAGAACTAGACATTCCTGTATGATTACTAGATAACTTAGCGCTTGAAGGATTTGTTGTAGAACACCTAATAGCCTGTTCAATATTATTACAATCTACATTGGGTCCAAAAACAAAAAAATCAAAATCTTCATTAATATCATTGGATTCTGGTTTAATTGTGAAAGCTAAAACACCAGCGTTTTTAATGGTCACATCTAACCATAAACTATTATGTTCTTGACTTCCACAAGAATTAGCCCCAGATACTTCTTGTATTCCTGCTCCTAAAACTAATAAATTATTAAAACCGCTATTACCACATACTACTAATGCTTCTGAACAATCATTTTGACTATATACTAGACTAACTAATCCTAGCAAAATAAATGTTAATAGCTGTTTCATATAATGACTTTAAATCACTAATATAACACTCTAAACTTAATAGTGCCTTCTACATTTCGTAATTTATCAAGTACTTCTTTATTGTATTCTTTATCCAAATCTGTAATTACATAGCCAACCTTAGGATCTGTAGATAAGTACTGACCTGTAATATTTAAATCATATTTAGCTAAAATCTTGTTGATTTTTGCCATAATTCCTGGCACATTTTTATGGATGTGTAAGAATCTGTGCGCATTTACTTGTCTTGGCAAACGAATATTTGGAAAGTTTACAGCATCTACTGTGTTTCCAGAATTTATGTACGCCATAATTTTTCCAGGAACAAAATCTGCAATATCTCTTTGAGCTTCTTCTGTACTTCCACCAACATGAGGTGTTAAAATAACATTAGGCAAGCCTTGTAACTCTGTATGGAATTCACCATTTTTTCTTGGTTCTTCTGGATATACATCTACAGCAGCTCCTGCTAACTTTCCACTTTTTAAAGAAGCCACTAAAGCAGGAATATCAACTACAAAACCTCTTGATAGGTTTACCAAATGAGCACCATCTTTCATTTGAGAAATTTCTGTTTCTCCAATAAAATTTTTGTTAGCTGAATTGTCATCAATATGCAAAGTAACCACATCAGAAATTGCTAATAAATCTGATAATTTACTCACTTTTGTTGCGTTTCCTAAAGCCAAAGTATCTTCAACATCATAATAATAAACATCCATTCCTAAAGCTTCTGCCAAAATAGAAAGTTGCTTACCAATATTTCCATAACCAACAATTCCCAGTTTTTTACCACGAACTTCTCTAGAACCATCTGCAGTTTTTTGCCACTGACCATTATGTATTTCTGTACTTCTTTGAAAAACAGAACGCATTAACATAATAATTTCGCCAATTGCTAATTCAACAACAGAACGTGTATTGCTATAAGGTGCATTAAATACAACAACACCATTTTCTTTACACGCTTCTAAATCGATTTGTTTGGTACCAATACAAAATGCACTAACTACCATTAATCTTTCTGCAGCTTCCACCACTTTTCTGGTAACATTTGTTTTAGAACGAATTCCTAAAACATGCACATCTTTTATTTTTTCTATCAATTCGTCTTCAGACAAACTTTTAGAAACCGTTTCTACAGAAAAACCATCTGTAGACAACTTTTTAAAAGCATCTGGATGTACGTTTTCTAATAATAATATTTTAATTCTATTTTTCGGATAAGAGATATTTCTTGTCAAATCGTTTATGTATAAAAATTCGTCTAAATTTGGGGTAATATGGTCTGCGTTTTCTGTTGTTTTATTTCTGGAAACATTTTCTGTATATGCAAAAAACTTGTCTGCAACACCTGCTTCTCGAGTTACATAATCGCTATAACCATCGCCAATTACTTGTATTTCTCCATCAAGCTGCATGTCTTTTAAACACTTGATTTTTCCATTGTGTTGAGATAGTGGGTTGTTGGCATCAAAACCAATAATTTTTCCATCTGTAGCAAACTCAAATGTATTTGCATACACTCTTTCTGAAGGAATATTATATTCTTTAACAATAGGGTCTATAAATTCTTTAAATCCACAGGAAATTACATAAATATCATCTGCATAGTTTTGAAAAAATTCTTTATTTCTTTCTATGGATGATGACACTTGCATTTTTAAATCTGATACTAATTTTGCTAGATCAGCTTTGTTTGCATTTAGTAGTTTAATTCTTCTTTCTAAGGATTCTGTAAAAGAGATTTCGCCATCAATTCCTAAATTGGTAATGTCGATGATTTCTTGGATAATCTCCTCTTTTTTAGGATTGTTTTTTAGTGTGATTTCTGCTAAAACATCTAAAGCCTCCACACGTGTTAAAGTGCTATCAAAATCGAAAACATAATTTCTTTTTGTAGTAATCATTGCTATAATTCTTGGTTGAATTTAAGTCTGTAAAGCTACAAATATAGAAGGGATTTAAGAAGTTTGTATTCAGTTTTATCATATCAATTTAATTTGATAGTTTTATTTAAAAAGATTATAATAATGTAGTTGATTGCTGTTAAATATTATCAAATCCTAAAATAATGAACCACCAAATGATTGGCAAAGCTTCTACCCAAAATGAACTATAATATTTAGATTGATTGATTTCGGCTCTCATCAATAATAATATCAACATAAAAAAGAACCCCATAAAAGGCATCACTAAAAAGTTTGTTTCTGATGATAAATGCTCTAAAACTAAAGCGATTACTAATAATATTAAGCCTAATTTTTTAGTTTTTTCTAAGCCTATTTGCTTAGGAATTGTTTGCAGAGAAATCGCATCGAATTTTACATCTCTAATTTCAAAAGGTAAAATTAAAACGATTATTATCAAAAAACGTTGTATAATTAACAAAACAGCCTTTAAGGTAATTTGTTGACCTGCATCTACCAAAGGAATTAAAACTGTAAAGCCTGCCCAAACTAATGCAACTACAATGATTTTTAAGTAACTAACTTCTCTTAATGTTTTTTCGAATCCACTTAAAAAAGGAACTGCATATAAAAAAGTTAATACAGTAAATGGAAGGGTAAAATAGAGCGTATTTATGGAGATTTGAAAAGCGAAATAGCACATGGCTATAAAACAAAAAAGCGAAAAAATTTGAATAATTTTTAAGCTATCTGTTAAACTTTTATGATGCAGTTTTGCAACTCCTGCATATTTTACAAAGTTGTAACCTGTGATTGTTCCAAAAAAAATGAAAAAATTTAGATGGATGTTACTTGGTAAATTAAAATAAGTTTCTGTAATTTTTAAAAAAGCAAAAAAAGCGAATGCAACATGAATACTTGCGTTGATATAAAAATTAAAAACCAGTTTTAAAAACTTCATAGAACAAAAATAACTTTTTGTTTATAATTAATCTATATAGTTAATAATTAAATCTACAACACCCCTTTTTAGGCAATTTTTAAGACAAAGAATGTCTATTTTTGCAAAATTAAATTTCGGTAGATTCCATAAGGATTTTTAAAACCGAAATCGATTGAATTATAATTATTTAAAACTTTATTTAATGAATACAAAT
>TARA_R110002072_G_scaffold217918_1_pt1 | contig 22802 bp, 21 predicted proteins | sample TARA_R110002072 | Tara Oceans TARA_R110002072 (sample SAMEA4397118) | marine metagenome | biome: Polar Biome; feature: [SRF] surface water layer (ENVO:00010504); material: water (ENVO:00002006), including particulate matter (ENVO:01000060) such as... | depth 5 m | reverse complement strand
GGCAACTTCCATACGCACAGTGGTAATGTCATCGTCTATTAACGCTTCCATGAGCTGGAAGCGCTGATGCAGCGGAAGAAAGTCCAGTGCGCGCACGGTGCTGGCGCGAAGCATTGGATCGTCGTCATACAGTAGTTGGGTTGCTGTTTGCAGGGCGTCGCGTCCACCAACCCGGCCGATGGCCTCCATCGCTGTGGCTCGCCAGATGGGCGCAGTACGTGTGTCCCTGGCTATCTGTGCGAGTTGCGGTACGGCGCGGTTGTCTCCCTGTGCCAGGCGCAGGAATGCGCGAGCAGGATGACTGCCTGTGTCGCGGAACTGCACCCCCCACTGTCGCAGCGCTTCCAGTGACCAGGCAGCATCCGTATCCTGGTGACATTGATTACAGGCATTGGGCGTGTCCATCACCAAGCTTAAATCCGGACGCGGTATGCGCATGCTGTGATCACGGCGCGCATCCACGCCCATGTAGGTGGTCTCGGGCATGTGACAGTTGGCGCACTGTGCGCCGCTCGAACCCTGCGGGTGATGATGATGCTGCGTGTTGTTATATTCCGTAGGCACATGGCATTGGGCACACACATCGTTGCCCGAAGCGCGCAATTGCAGGCTGTGAGGTTCATGGCAGTTGCTACACACCACTCCGGCCTGGTGCATTTTACTTTGCACAAACGAGCCATAGACATAGTCCTCATCCAGAATTTGGCCATCGGGGTAGTACAGCGGCCACTGGGGCAGAGCGAGACGATGTGTGTCGAGCAGGTCTGCGCCGTAATGGTAGTCGCCCAGAGTGCCACGGCGGGAATGGCAGCGGCCGCAACTATCTATCTGGGCATTGGACTGCAGCGGTGTTGTGCGCTTGGCGATAGTGGCATTCGCCGGTAGGGACCATTTTCCGCGTTGGGCCAGGTCAGTGGGAAAGCCGCCGTGTTCACTGTCTTTCAACTTTCCTTGTTCAGCCAACGTCAGATGTTTTTCCCCGGGACCGTGGCAAGCCTCGCAACCCACGTTCAATTCTGCGAACTGCGTATTAAAGGAACGCGTGTCCGCCTGGTAATTTTTGTTCAGGTCGGTGCTGTGACACTCCGCGCAGCTGGTGTTCCAGTTTTGGTACGTGCCCGTCCAGTGCAACGGGTCTTTGAAGTCAATGGGCTCATCCGGATACAGGTGATACCAGCGTTGGCCACCTACTGATTCAGCGCGCGCATCCCATGCAATACTCAGTGCCTGCAATCGGCCCCTCGAAAGTGGTAGCAGGTACTGCTGTAGGGGGTCAACGCCAAAGACATAAGCGACTTCAAAATTCTGTAGCTTGCCGTCTTCCCCGTCGGTATTGACTATGTATTTTTCACCGTCGCGAAAAAACCGCGTAGTGATACCGTTGTAGGTAAAGGTTGTGTTGTCAAAGTTTCCCAGCACGGTATCGGGGCTCGGCAGTTGCATGGCGAGATCGTGGTGGGAACCCTTCCACAAATCAAATTCCTCGGCGTGGCAGCCCTGGCAGGAACCGGAGCCTGTAAAGGCGGTTGCGGGGGCGGTGAATAGGAGGGGAATGCAGAGCAACACTCCTGAGATAATAAGTTTGGCAGGTAGCACGAGGCAGTAACCGAATAATTGCAGTGGCCACACATTACCAGCCCTTTGGTGGTATGGACAGCGCAGCGGATGCTACGATGCTAATGTTTGGAATGGTTAAAAAAACAGCGTGGGAATTCAGGTAATGAAGCTGGGTATTTTGAAAACGGATGCGGTAAGGCCTGAGTGGGTGTCTGAGTTTGGAGAGTACCCTGATATGTTCATTTCATTGTTGAGACAGGTGGATCCAAGCCTGGAATTTGTCGTGTATGACGTGGAGCGCGAACAGTATCCGGCAGATATTGATGAAGTCGATGCCTACCTTATCACGGGCAGTAAATCTGGAGTTTATGAAGATAAACACTGGATCGCAACGCTCATGGATTTTGTTCGAGAACTGAATGACAGACGTAAAAAACTGGTGGGTGTTTGTTTCGGCCACCAGTTGGTGGCCGTTGCGCTGGGCGGCAAGGTAGAAAAATCATCTAAGGGCTGGGGAATGGGGTTGCATACTCATCACTTCGAAACCTCGCCTGTCTGGCACGATCAGGGTGACCCGGATCTGGATATTCTGGTCAGTCACCAGGATCAGGTTTTGATGGCGGCACCCAATGCACAGGTATTGGCAGGAAGCGAATTTTGTGAGAATGCCGTGTGTCAGATTGGAGGTCACATTCTGACGTTCCAGGGGCATCCGGAATTTATAACCGAATACTCACGCGAAATTATGACGTTTCGACGTGAGCGCATTGGGGAGGAAGTCTACGCCTCGGGAATAGCTTCTTTGGGTGGGACCCATGAGGGAGTGCGTGTGGCGCGGTGGATCCTCAATTTTCTGCATGCCCCGGACTAATTACGAGACTAGCGCGGTGTCTAAACTGGCTGCAGACAGGAACGCGCTTCGAAATACCAAGAGCCTACCAGCTTCCAGTGTTTTCCATCGATATCCAGGGCTCCTGAGGCGGCAGAGACTCACCCGTCTGAAGCAACTCGATTGAAATGCCATCCGGGGAGCGGACGAAGGCCATATGGCCATCACGGGGCGGGCGATTGATCACTACGCCTTTATCCATCATGCGTTGGCAAGCGTCGTAGATGTTGTCCACTGCGTATGCCAGGTGACCGAAGTTGCGGCCGCCATCGTAGTTTTCCGTATCCCAGTTCCAGGTGATCTCGACCAGGGGGCTCTGTCTTTGCTCGGCGTGTTCGACATCATCGGGGGCAGCTAGAAATACCAGGGTGAACCTGCCTGCTTCGCTGTCATATCGACGTACCTCTGCCAGTCCGAGCTTGTCGCAGTAAAAATCCAGGGTTTCTTCCAGGTCGCGCGCACGTATCATGGTGTGCAAATATTTCATGCGTCTTTCCTTTGGGCTGCCTGTTTGCCGGCCAGGCGGCCGGAGAAGGTCGCGTCGCCTACCGACATGCCACTACTGTAACCCGCCGCTGTGCGCACCACGCCGCAGGCGGTGCGGCCCGCTGCATAGAGGCCGGGAACCTGTTGTCGCTGTGGATTCACCACTTCGCCGGTTGGCAGGGTGTCTAGTCCGCCCAGTGTAAAGTAAGGCAGGAAGGTGCCTCGTCCAGGGGTGATATCCAGCGCAACTAATGGCGGCTGCAAGGGTTCCAGCCATTCGGCAGCCTTGTGACACTGAGTGTCCTCGCCGTTATTGCAGTCCTCGTTATACACCTTGATCGTTTGTTGCAGGGTACCTTCGCGCAGTCCCAGTTCTTCTTCCAGCTCTTGCACCGACTCGCCGGTGCCGGCCACTTCCGCGCCCATATAGCTGACGCGTTCGTAGTCCGCGTACTGTTCTACCGTGAGGATAAAGTAGATACGCTCAGACTGCTGGCGTAGGACGAACGCACCGAGACGACCGTGGTAGACGTCCTCGTTAATAAAGCGTTGGCTTTGATCGTTTATTACTATGCCCCGCGTCATACTCGCGGGAGGGTAGTAGGGAATACTGATAAACCCTTCATGCATGTTGATCGCGGCACCGCCCACGGACATGCCCATCATAATACCGGTGCCTGTGTCGCCGGGGTTACCGATCGGGGTATTGCCCGCAGCCAACATAGGCGCGTACTTGGCCACCATTTCCTCATTCATGACAAAGCCACCAGCGCACAGAATCACACCCTTGCGAGCACGCACATTGAGTTCCTTTTGATCCGCGCGTATGACCAGGCCGATGACCGCGTCATCGTCATCTACAATGAGTGTCAGTGCGCGAGTCTCGTACTCGACACTAATCGCGTCACGCCTGTCCACGTTTTCCGTGACAATTTTCATAAACAGCGGGCCGCCGTTGTCACCCTCCACGTAGAGATTATGTCCCCGGGGGCAGGGTTCCGCCTGTTGTGCGAACGGGTAGGCCTTTTCACTCCCGGTAACCAGTAACCCGTCATCGGTCAGGCACATGATGCCTCGCTCTTTGTGAAAACTGTCCTTGAAGGGCACGCCGATGTCGACTAGCCATTCAAAGTGGTCTTGACTGTTTTCACAGTAGTTGCGGATTTTTTCCTCGTCGGCCTGTGGCCCGGCGGACATCATCATGTAGGTAACCATGTCTTCTGTCTTGTCTTCAAAGCCGCAGGCCTTTTGTACCCGAGTGCCACCACTGCCACCCATATAAATTTCCGCGCTGGACATGGCAGTGGAACCGCCGCTGGCGCTGGCCACCTCAAAAACAATAACGCTGGATCCCGCATCTGCCGCCTCGATAGCGGCACAACCACCGGCGCCACCAAATCCGACAATGGCGACATCCGTTTCTCGGTCCCACTGCTGTACGTCGCGTGCCTTGCGAGGCCGGGAGGGACTGGTTTTTATCTGGCTGGACATGGTTACTGCACCTCGGTAGCGGGGCGTGATAGGACGCTCGCCGCCATTTCTATATGGGACTGGGGATTAAAGCCGTTTCACGCCAGGCTTACAACGGCTATGGGGCTCTCTCGGGTTAACAATCTGAACACTGTATGGCTTTCTTCTCTGTAGCGCATTGGATTTCCGGCACAGGGGCTTTCTGGAGCATGTGCGCTGGTATTGGTGCGCTGCTGGGGTACAATCCCCGACTTTTCCCAGAGGTAATAACGTCCCATGTGGTTCAAAAATGTCCGCGCCTATCGCCTGACCAAGCCTTTCGATCTCTCTCCGGAAATGCTGGGGCAGAAACTGGTGGGGCGCAGCTTCGTGCCCTGTGCCAAATCGCAGGCCCAGTCTTCAGGCTGGGTGCCGCCTCTAGGCGAGGAATCTGAGGAATTGGTGCATGCGGCTGCCGGCCGTATGCTGCTCAAACTCAAGCGCGAAGAGAAGCTGTTGCCGTCCACGGTCGTCCGCGAGCAGCTGGATGAAAAAGTTGCCGCAATCGAATCGGAACAGGGGCGCAAGGTGTATCGCAAAGAACGCCTCAACCTGAAAGATGAAATCGTGCAGGACTGCCTGCCCCGCGCATTCAGCCGTTCTACCCATGTTCATGCCTATATAGACGTAAAAGCGAACTGGATATTCGTGGACGCCGCCAGCGCCACCCGTGCGGAGGAATTTCTGAACCTGCTGCGAGAATGTATCGGCAGTTTCCCCGTCTTGTTGCCACAGGTTAATAATGCGCCTACCGCGGTTATGACAGCGTGGCTACTGCACCGTAATTTGCCGCAGGACTTTGAGCTGGGTCAAGAGTGCGAGTTGCGCGAACTTGGGGAAGAGGGTGGCGTGGTCCGTTGTCGTGGCGTTGATTTGTTGAGTGAAGAGGTGGAAACTCACTTGCACGCAGGCAAGCAGGTCGCGCGTCTGGCACTGGGCTGGGATGAGCGGCTCTCCCTGGTGCTGGCAGAAGACCTGTGTCTGCGCCGGCTCAAGTTCGCGGATGAACTGATGAAAGAGAACGAAGAAATTCCCGAGGCAGATCAAGCGGCGCGGCTGGACGCCGATTTCGCACTGATGTCACAAGCGGTTACCGAACTCCAGGAGCGAATGCTGGCTCTGTTCGGCGGCGAAGCGGAATAATCTGTAATTATGTCTGAGCGTCCCGACACAGACGACTATCGATCGCTCTTCCTCAGCCCAACGCCCATGATGGATATGCGCGCACCCGCAGAGTTTACACGGGGCGCTTTTCCCACCAGCCTCAGTCTGCCTCTGATGAGCGACGATGAGCGCGCCAAAGTTGGCATCTGCTATAAAAACCGCGGGCAGGAGGCCGCCATTGAACTGGGACACCAGTTGGTCAGTGGCGATTTGAAAGACGAGCGACTGGGGCAGTGGGTGACTTTCGCTCAGCAACATCCCCAGGGATATCTGTACTGCTTCCGCGGCGGGCTGCGTTCGCAAACTGTCCAGCGCTGGCTGCGCGAGGCTGGGATTGATTTCCCGCTGGTGACTGGTGGTTACAAGGCAATGCGACGCTTTCTATTGGAGGAACTGGAGCGGGCGATAGATGAATCCTCTTTTATTCTAATCAGCGGAAAGACCGGCACAGGTAAAACGCGTGTCATTGCGCAGTTGTCGCGCGCTGTAGATCTGGAAGGACTGGCCAATCACCGCGGCTCCAGCTTTGGTCAGATGCCTACAGCTCAACCCAGTCAGATCGATTTTGAAAATGGCTTGAGCATTGCATTGATGAGACTCCTTGCTAAGAACCAGGAGCAGATTTTTCTGGAGGACGAAGGTCGACTGATTGGTTCGCTGGCACTGCCAGAATCCCTGCGAGAGAAAATGGGAGTCGCGCCGATGCTGGTTGTAGAACAAAGTCTTGAACAGCGGATTGATGTTGTGATCGACGACTATGTGGTAGATCTGGGGCAGCGCTATGCACTGTTGCATCTGGAGGATGGTCCACGCTTGCACTGCGAAAAACTTCAGGCTGACCTCGCCAGAATTCGTAAGCGCCTTGGCGGAGTGTTACACCAGCAGGTCAGCGATCTGATGGCCGGGGCATTTGCACGGCAGTGGCAGGATCGCCAACTTGACGGGCATCGGCAGTGGATCGCGGTGCTACTGGAAAAATACTATGACCCTATGTATGAATATCAACTTTCACAACGCTCGGGCGAGCAGCTGTTTGTCGGCAATCGCCAGGCGGTAATCGCCTCGGCGCAGCGGCATAGTCGGTGATCCGTCAGGCGGACAGTTCGCTGACAATTTCAATAGGGTTTAAGAGGTGCACCCGTGCAGCGAGTAACTGAACTGCGTCGCGATCTGGTGTTGGTTGGGGGCGGTCACAGCCATGTTCTCGCCCTGCGCATGCTGGCGATGAAGCCCATAGCGGGCCTGCGAATAACCCTCATATCCCCCGACAGTCACTCGCCCTATTCTGGCATGCTGCCGGGACTTATCGCTGGCCATTACAATTTTGCACAAACACATATCGATCTTGCGCGCCTGTGCCAGTGGGCGGGTGTGCGCTTTATTGCGGCGGAAGTTCACGCGCTGGACCCGACAGCGAAGTGCCTGTCTCTGGCGGGTCGTCCTGCAATAGAGTACGACGTAGTGAGCATAGATGTTGGCTCCCAGCCGGAGCTGGATACGGTGCCTGGCGCCAGGAAATACGTCACACCGGTAAAGCCGGTGGCGGAACTGTGGCAGCGTTGGCAGGCATTGCACGAGCGGGTGCTCTCCAGCAGCGCTGTGCGCGCGTCCCGGATCGCCGTGGTAGGTGGCGGCGCGGGGAGCGTCGAATTGGCGCTGGCTATGGCACATCGATTGAAGGGCACTCCGATAGCGATTGATCTGTGGTGTGCGGCGCCTGAGATTCTGCAAAGCTACAATACTCGCGCTCGCCGGTCGGTAATGGCGGCCCTTGAGCATCAACACATTGGGGTGCAGTTGCACGCTAGAGTAACTGCCGTAGAGTCGGATTGTCTTGTGCTGACCGATGGCAAAAGAGCAGCCTATGATGAACTGTTCTGGTGTACCGGTGCGGCCGCTGCGCCCTGGATCGCTGCCAGCGGCTTGGCAATCGATGATCACGGCTTTCTGGCGGTGCGCGATACACTGCAGGCATTGCACAATGATCATGTATTTGGTGCGGGTGATATCGCAACGCAGGTTAATCACCCGCGGCCAAAAGCGGGTGTCTATGCGGTGCGCCAGGGTCCAGTACTGGCGCACAATCTGCGAGCGGTCCTATTGGAAAAGCCGCTGCGGGCACATCGGCCGCAGGCGCGGTTTTTGTCCCTGATTTCCCTGGGCGGCCAACTGGCCACGGCGGATAGAGGCCCTTTCAGCGCCACGGGTAAATGGGTGTGGCACTGGAAGAATAGAATAGATCGGGCATTTATGGCGCGTTTTGAAGATTTACCGAGCAGTATGCCAGTGGGCAACTGGGGACGCCTGCCGGAATCCGAGAGCGACGCGCAACAGCCTATCTGCGGTGGTTGTGGCGCTAAAGTGGGGGCCACTGCATTAAGCGGCGCCCTTGCGCAGCTCGGCCGGGATTATCCGAATCATTCGGTGGGCACTGCAGATGACGCAGTAGTGATACCCGCGCCACCGCATTCACAAGTTGTACAGAGCCTGGATGTTTTGCGTCAAATAGTGAGTGACCCCTGGCAAATGGGCCGCATTGCCGCTAACCATGCTCTCAGTGATCTTTATGCCTGCGGCGCCAAGCCCGTGTCTGGCCTGGCGGCAGTCACCCTTCCTTATGCCAGCGACCCAATGCTGCGACGGGAATTGGAACAACTTTTAGCAGGTGCTCTGTTTGAGTTCGCCGCTGTGGATTGCCAGTTGAGTGGTGGGCACAGTATGCAGGGCTCCGAGCTGAATATCGGTTTTGCGGTAAATGGCGTATCGATGGCGTCGGACAACAGGCTTTTATATAAACTGGGTGCGTCACCCGGCGATCAACTGGTGCTGACCAAAGCCTTGGGTATCGGCACTTTGTTTGCCGCGCATATGCAACTGGCGGCTGATGGACGCGATGTGAGTGCTGCAATCTCCTCGATGCTGCAGAGTAATAGTGCCGCTGCAGAGTTGGCTCTGGCGCACGGTGCGAGCGCCTGTACCGATATCACTGGATTCGGGTTGCTGGGGCATTTGCTGGAAATGCTGGGGGAAGACCTCGGAGCCCGTCTGCAATTAGCAGATTTGCCACTGTTGAGTGGAGCCATCGAACAGATTAGCGCGGGCATCGTCAGCACTATGCACGCCGCCAATGCGCGCAGTGCGAAGCAATTGTTACGGCCTTCAAAAAACGCGGACGAGGCTCGCCTGCAAATGTTGATCGATCCGCAAACCAGCGGTGGACTACTCATTGCGATACCTGGCGCAGACGCCCAAGCGCTCTGTGATGCCCTGCGTCAGCACGACTATGCCCAGACTAGAATCATCGGTGAAATTGTTGCAGGTCCGCTCGGGAGCCCCGGCGTGGTGAGCGTCAATTAGCCAGTGGGCGTTCCCCGCATTCTGCGGTAGACATCATGCAGAAATAAAAGCACCGCAGAACCGAATAAAAGAAACAGTGCGGCCGTGGCGATAGGCCGATCAAGGTCGCGGATAGCCGACTCGTTGAAAAAGCTCCAAATGAACATTGCCGGTGATATCAGGATCACAAGACGAATTAGCCGTTGCAGGTGGTTCGTCAACGCAGTATAGGGCGCAAAATACCCGGCACAGATATTCGCAACACAGGCGAGCATCAGGTAAATGTGTGCGGAGCGATACATCATCCGGGCTGCGTCCGGTAGGTCTGTTACAATCAGTACTCTCGTCATATATTGACCCTGCAGAGCAAAAAGCAGCAGGCCCAGACTACCGACAATCAAATGCCAATTCCTCCAGGTCATTATCTTAGTTTTCATTCCAATACCGCGTCATTTCAAGATAGAGGAAAGATGCGGTCCAGGTAATGAGCACCAGCCCCGTCAATGATTCCAATCCGGTGAGAAAGCGCAGGTCGCCCATAGGCTGGATATCTCCAAAGCCGAGTGTGGTAAAGGTGGTGAAGGAAAAATACGCACAGTCCCATAGGCTGCCATCAAAATTGCCTTCGAGAGTCCCCCAGTTTTGGGATTTGTTCATCAGGTAAAAGGAAATAGCGAAAACCCACACCTCGGCAGCGTGAGCGGTTAGCGCGAGGAATACGCCTAATACGATACGAAAACGATGGCGTATCTTCAGCCGCGGCATCAGCACAGTGATTCGGTACAAAAATTCGTAATGGATTATCACAGCCAGTGCGATAACCAGAATATTTACGATGAAAACAATGACCATATATCTGCTGTTCCATGCGGTAAACTATCAGCGCCTACTTTAACCTGTTTTACCTGCGGGCTTGAAGGGCTCTCCCCTTGCCATACTGTTGGAAGATACACTTTGAAAATTCGTGTTCGCAGCACCCTGATTTTTGCCTCCTATGCGATGCTGGTTGCTTTTGCATCCTTGCGTCAGGGCAGTGGGTCTTTTATTGGTTCTTACGACAAGCTCGCACACTTTCTGACATATAGCCTGTTTACCGTATTGGCCTATCGACTATTTCTGTCTGCCAGTCAGTACCGATATCTGTGTCTCGGCATAATAGCCTACAGCGGCCTGTTAGAAATAGCACAGTCGTTCGTGCCGGGCAGAGATATGTCGGTGCTAGACCTGGTGGCGAATGGGCTGGGGGTGATTCTTGGTGCATTACTGTGTGAGAAAATTTTCGGGACAAGGAGTATGTCGTCTACCACCGATGAGTAAGTTTCTTGAACGGATAAAGTTTAAATTCCTACCCTTACCGCTATAGAAAAAAGAGTCCTGATTGGATCACTGAGGGGCGCTGTATCTAAAAACGGCTCTCGTTAAAATAATTAATATATGTTTGTATTCTATTTTTACGATGGGGAGAAGATTGTTGAATTTTGAGAACGGGGACCCTCTGTACCCGTTCGAGAACATGTTTGAGGGCAAGGTTGAACTTTTATTAATATCTAGCAGACTGCATATTGAATGTTAAATACAATCGCAGGATAGTTAGTGTCTGCTAAAGACTAGCAAACAACCGTTTCGGTACGAGGCAGGCAGCCATGGGGGAAAAACAGACGGATATTTTTCGGCAGGCGTTGATATCCCTCAGAGCAGAGATAGAGCAACTGAGTGATGCAAATAAGGAAGCCGCGGGCACAGTTACGTTAGACCAGTCAATGGTTGGGCGCCTTTCCCGTATGGACGCCATGCAGGCTCAACAGATGGCGCAAGAAACGGCTCGCCGGAGACTACTTCAGTTGCAAAAAATCGACGGTGCATTACGTCGCATGGATTCAGGTGATTACGGATATTGTCATAGTTGCGGCGAGGAAATTAGTGCTGCCAGGCTGGGTGTTGATCCCACTAGCACCCGCTGTATTGGGTGCTCGGATAGCTAATCTTCGGAGGCGTTTCTGTTGCTAAAAGGGGACTATTGTAAAATCACCTACCTAAACCCATTGAATGACATGCTAATGCATCCCGAAGGCCAGCGGCCCTATATTGTAAACTGGCACCCGGCAGCATCAGGCTTTATCCTCACTGGAGCTAATTGGTAGTTAGTACTCTTCCGCCCGCTGTGGCAGAATTTGGTCACAAAGATGGGGCAGAAATGAACAAGACATACTCGTGGTCACTTTTGAACGCAGTTAGGCAAGAAGCCGGTCTGATAGCCGGTTTAGCTACCCTTACCGCCTTTTTTGTTTTCGGTGGTGGTTGGCTGTCGTCGATGTCTGGTTGGGTTACGCCGCTTCTATACTTCTGTTGGCTATTTCCCGTCATGCTGTGGCTGTCTTTTGGTGTCGTTCATCATGCTGATTGTCTTGCCATTAAACTGGGTGAGCCATACGGCACCCTTATTCTTACGTTGTCTGTAATCAGTATAGAAGTCGTGATGATCTCCGCGGTGATGCTTAACGGGGATCAAAATCCGGAGCTAGGCAGAGACATGATGTTCGCAGTTTTGATGATTGCGCTGAATGGATTGGTCGGTCTTTCGTTGCTCTGTGGCGGTATCCGGCATTTGGAGCAGGCGCATAACCTACAGGGCGCTAATACGTTTCTGCTGGTGTTAATTCCAATGGCAATAATCAGCCTGATACTTCCCAATTTTACGCAATCCAGTGAACCGGGTACCTACTCGACTACGCAGATGGTATTTGCCGGGCTGACGTCGGCCGGGCTCTACGGTGGTTTTCTGGTGATGCAGACCCTTCGTCATCGGGGGTTTTTCATGTCGCCGGGAGAATCATCAGGCGATGAACATGCACACGACGGCATCGCAGTTCACTCAGTCGGCTTTCACGTGGCTTTGCTCGTCGCCAATATGCTGCCCATCGTTTTACTGTCAAAGAGCATGGCCAAAATTATTGACTTTCAGGTTGCAGTTTTCGCAGCACCGGCGGCATTAGGGGGGGTGGTCATTGCTTTGCTGGTACTTGCGCCAGAGGGACTGGCGTCCATAAAATCTGCGATCAGTGATCGCTTGCAGCGATCCATTAATATTTGTTTGGGATCGGCCATAGCGACTATTGGATTGACAGTCCCGGCAATACTGGTGATTGGCTTGGTCACCGGGCAAAAAGTGGTGCTGGGCCTTGGTCCTGTCGATTCACTTATCCTGGTAACCACAATCCTGACCGCCATGGTGACATTCTCCAGCAGTAAGACGAATATCATTCACGGAATCGTCCACCTGACTCTTTTTGTAGCCTACATTACGATGGTGTTTGACTAGCCTCTCAAAATCTTTTGCCAAGCGGCAAAAGAGTCCAGCATTGTGCGGTGCCCTTAAACAAAAAGCTTTATCTGGCCTATTGACGCTTGAGGATATTCCAATCTGGACCCGTTCGCAGACGAAAAACCCTCGGGGTGGAAACACGCCATTTTCAATCATACCGAAGGCGCGTTCCCATTGGGCGCCGAGCCTTACCGATTCTGGTAGCCCATCATTTCCTCAGCCAGGGCATTCATGTCTAACGTGTCAGGCTTTTGACGCGGGGGAAACTGCTGAAATGTCGTCAGAAATTTGTAAGATTCTAGCCCCGCGCCGTAAAGCATGAAAATATGCTCAAAATACCACCGCTCATAAGCACCAGATTCCTTCCGCGCGCGCTCGAATGGATCCTGTCGAAGATTGAACAGTAGGGGCATTCTCAATTTAGTGAACGGGTACTGCCATACCGCGTTACCGGTAGCCTCTTGTATGGAATACATAATTTTCCAGTCGCCCCAGCGCAGCGCCGAGTAATCCCCGTCGTCGGTAAAATAGTGGAACGTATTACGCGGCGAGGTTGTCGTTTTCCCGCTGAGGTAATCGGTGAGATCAAATCCGTCAATATGTACTTTGTAGTTGTTGGCGCCTGCTTGATAACCCTTCTTCAGTTTTTCCTTGATGCCTTTGACACCGGCCGCGGTAAGCAGGGTGGGTAGCCAATCATTGTGCGCGGCCATTTCGTTAAAACGCGTTCCCGGTTTGACAATGCCAGGCCAGCGAATGAGTGCAGGGACGCGAAAACCCCCTTCCCATGTTGTATTTTTCTCACCTCGAAATTGAGTCGTCCCGCCGTCTGGCCAGCTGAAGATTTCAGCGCCGTTGTCAGTGGAATAAATAACGATAGTGTTATCTGCGATACCTTTTTCATCCAGAAAATCGAGTAACTGCCCCACGTGATTGTCGTGCTCAACGAGGCCATCACCGTAGAGTCCACCTCTTTTGGAAAGACCCATACTCTCTTCCTTTAGACGGGTCCAAATATGCATACGCGTCGAGTTCCACCAAACAAAGAAGGGTTTGTCTTCCTTCACCGCTTTGTCCATGAATTTGATTGCTTGCGTGGTAATTTCCTCATCCACAGTTTCCATGCGTTTTTTGGTAAGCGCGCCGGTGTCGTTGACCTTTCCATCCGCGAAGGAGTGGATGACTCCGCGGGGAGAGAAGAGTTTCTGAAATATGGCGTCTTTGGGGTAGTCTACGTGTTCTGGTTCATCCTCGGCATTAAGGTGATAGAGATTGCCGAAGAATTCATCGAATCCGTGCTGTGTGGGCAAGTGCTCGTCCCTATCGCCTAGGTGATTCTTTCCGAATTGCCCCGTCACGTAACCCAGCGGCCGCAATAGTCCCGCAATGGTCGGGTCTTCTTTTTGCATCCCCGCTTCCCGGCCGGGGCTACCCACTTTGGTGAGTCCGGTACGAACCGGGTGTTGACCGGTTATAAATGCGGAACGACCAGCGGTACATGAGTTCTCGCCGTAGTAGTCTGTAAACAGGGCACCCTCGTTGGCGATACGGTCAATGTTGGGTGTCTGGAAGCCCATGGAGCCCAGGTTGTAGGCGCTAAGATTCCAGGTACCTATGTCGTCGCCCCATATCACCAGTACGTTGGGTTTATCCGCAGCAGTGGCACCAGTGGACGCAAGCATGGACAGTGCACATGCGCGGAGAGTGGGAATTATGGAACGCGGTAAGAAACTCATACAGGTCGCCTCTGAATTTAGTGCTCCAAACACCATGGTAAAGGTTTTTGTTGTGAGCGCCACAAGTATGTCGATCGTGAAAATATGAAGGTCGGATTCAATACCGGCCTTCCCACAGAGAATTTCAAAATTATTAGCTCCTTCGCAAGAATATCCTCCAATCAGGTTCGTAAATTTAGCTTCTGTCCAGTACCAGCGACAAAAACGTCATAGTCGTCTTCGGGTTTAGCATTGGGCATTCTAAATGCGACATATCGACGTCTAGGAAAGACTGGTTTTACATGGTTTGCATGGAATAAATTGGCAACCAAAGTATCTTTGTGAACACCATTTTTAAACACATTCACTTCAACGACCTCTTCACTTCCTTCAAAAAAAGCGACACCGTAAAGCGCCTCGCTGTCCGTTATGGTGTAATACCCATGACACCATGACTTGCCTTCTGAATAAAAACGGTATCTTTCTTGATGATTCTTTAGAGCCCAATCATAGAGTACGTAGTCAAGCTTATTGTGCTCTTTTATACGGTCTCTCAGGTCAGAAGATATTGCATCATCCCTAATTGTTTTCGTTGTATTTTTATTAGAATATTTTATGTTCAAATCCAAAGAAAGACCGGAGTTGATTAACTCATATGACTCATTAATTTTTTCGGTAATGCCAACAAAACCGATTAGCTCATGGGGTAGTCCAAGCAGATACTTGTGTTGTATGTTCTGATTGTGCTTACCGTCGACATACTCATCAATGTTTACTGAGCTATCAACGTTAGAACGTATGTGATTGAAATTAGAAATGACTCTTTTGAGTGGATCTCTTACAATCGTTACGATTCTCCGGCAATCTACGAAATCGGAATGCCTCATTAATCGAAAATGTCCTGCTAACCAAGTTGCAGAGCCTCCTATTTCGTTGTAGAGACCGTAGGGGTCACGCTCCGCATATATTTTCTCCAAAATAATTTTGCTAGTTCTGGGTCCGTCTATCCCGTAGTCATAAACTGCACTTTGGCTTTCGTCTAGGGAATCTCTAAAACTCATACCTGCTGTTTTATTGATGTGTACAAATAGGTATGGCTCGCTGGATTTCTGTTCCATAATAAGTTCGCGCTCCGGCCCTGTGGAATTTTTTTCCATAAACTCACCCTATAATAGTGACCGCGCAATCGCGTGTGCAAGCTTAGCCCAAACAGGGTGATCCCAGCTATTCCAAGGTAGGCATAGCTTTTAGTTGCGCTTCTAGATACGGGGCCAATTTGGCCACCTGCTGATAGCAGATGTTATCACCTGAGTGCTAAGCTGATCAAAATTAAGAAAAACAGAAAGCGATGTACGTTCGGTCCCGATAGAAGCCTATACTAACTTCATTTGTTTACGCGCAGATAAATACGGAATGAAAAACCTAACTCGGCGAAAGTTCTTAAAAAGCTCAGCACTGCTCACCGCAGCGACGGCCGTGGGTTGCAGCAACGGATCCAGTCCAGATCCAGCGTTCAGACAGGCGGTCGTAATCGGTTCAGGGTTTGCGGGGTCTGTTGCTGCGTTACGCTTGGGTCTGGCGGGAATACCGACGATGGTTTTAGAGCGAGGACAGGATTGGACGCAGAAGGGCCCTGATACCTTTCCGAATTTGTCTGACAACGATCGAAGAAAAACCTGGTTCGGTGAGATTGATGGTTTGACCGGTTTTAGTACCACTACACCCTGGGCTGGAATGATAGAACGCGTGAGCGGGGATACATTGGATGCTGCTTGCGGCGCGGGGGTGGGAGGCGGCTCTCTGGTTTATGGTGGAGCGCTCATCCAGCCGAGAAGACAAACATTTGATACGGTATTTCCGCAAATTAGTTACGACGATATGGATCAGATTTACTATCCTCGCGTTCTGGCGCAGATAAAAGCCGGCCGAATACCGCCTGATGTGCTCGCATCTGATAATTACGCTGCGCAGCGCGCGTTTATAGCCGATACATCCTCTGCTGGTTTTCAGGTGAGTATGCCCTTTACCGGTTTCGACTGGGACGTTATTCGCGAGGAGATTCAGGGGCGGCGAGTTGCAGCGGCCTCGGTTAGCGAATACATCTACGGCTGTAACAGCGGTGCTAAGTTGTCTACCGATAAAAATTATCTGCGCGATGCACTCGCAACCGGAAATGTTGAGATACGAAGCCTTACCGAAGTTGTGATGCTCAGTGAGCAAAGTGATGGCGGATACTTGATAACGTGCAGGCGAATCCATCCAGACGGGACAGGGTTAGAGCGTTATGAGCTTCGTGCGAGTCATCTGATTCTCGCCGCAGGATCACTAAACACGAGCAAACTCCTGTTGAAAAGCCAGGCCGCCGGAGAGTTGCATGGGGCCAATGATCGAATAGGTCAGAACTGGGGAACAAATGGGGATGAATTGAAGCTGGAATTATCGAAAAACGCAGTCAGTGGTACGCAAGGCGGTCCAGCTTGCATCGCTGCAGTTGATGACTCTAGTGCTTCACATCCAGTTACCTATATGCATTCTCCAGCGAGCGTCCCTGTAAATGTTCAGATTCAGTTGGCGATGTCGGTGCCCGATAGTCTGGGAGAAACTCGCTATGACAGCGCAGCGGACAAACTAACTGTGCACTGGCCAGCGGACACGAATACGCCATCCGCTCAGGCTAGAACTGACAGTTTCACTCGTTTGTTGAAGCAGTCCGGTGGCGCAAATATATCAGGCACGATCGGGCGCCCAACCGTTTGGCACCCACTGGGCGGCACCGTGATGGGAGATGCATGTGACCACTTCGGCCGACTGTACGGCTACGAGAACCTATTTGTTGTCGATAGCAGTTTGCTGCCAGGCTCAGCGGGCGCGGTTAATCCGGCGCTAACGGTTGCTGCGAATGCTGAGAGAATTATGGAGCAGTTGATCCTCGAGCTAGAGCGCTCATAAGCACTTTGTGACTTTAGATGTCAGGCCTTCTTGTTCAACCCTCAAAGCGGGGAAGCGCCGCTCTGCGTGCATTTAATAAACTACTAAAATGTACTGACACCTCCGCCGGCGCTACTGGCTACCTGTTTAAAGGTCAGCTGTGGGGAAAATGCCAGGAGGTTGTTACCGCAGATATGTATGTCTTGGCAGACACAGACACCTTCGATTCGGGGCTCATCGTTGGCGAAAATTTCCCGTCTATTAAGACGCTTGATCAAGGCCAAGAGCTAACCAGCGGAGATGGGTTCGTGCACGACAAGGGCATGGTGTTTATCGCTAACCGCTCTGCTGACTAGTGACCTTTTTGCATGGTGCAATTCATGCAACTGCAGAAGAGCCTGGCGGCTTTCCACGAAGCTGGAATAGAAGTAGTGGTGCTTACCCACGACGACCCTTCGCTGCAGCAGTTGTTTATCGACAAAAACGGGATCGAGTATGCTTTCCTTTCCGATATTGATGCTTACCCATTGAAAGTGTTGGGAATATTGAATGGGGGTTATGAGCCCGGCGACGGCGCCTATGGTATACCCCATCCGTTTATCTGTTTCGCCAGTTATATCAATCACCCGCCGAAAGCAGATGGAGGGAAGCAAAATACCCTCTCATAACGTTAATCGTCTGGTAGAAGGTGAATAGCCATGAAGGTCAGCAACTGAAAGCCTCCTTGCACCATATGATTTTCTTCGAGGTCGAACATCATAACTGTTTGGTCTGCGATAAAAAATGTGAACCACAAGCCCAATGAAATGATGAATGCTGAATTCACTCTTGCACGCCAGCGCTGTGAAGGCTTAGCGGGTGTAAGTGCTGCAAAAACGAATGCGAGTGCGGACAATAAAGACCAGGCGATAATTCCGCCAAACAATATGCTCGGCAACCAACTGGGAGCACCATACTGCGCCAGCGAAGTAACCAGCCCCGGATAGTTTGAATGAGGTACCCAGGTTTCTGTGACGATATTTAATAAGTAGAGCCCACCGAGGAAGTCGGTAAGAAACGCCGATATCCACCAAATTGCCCAAAATCCAACAATTATGCGCTTGAAGAAAAACATTGAACTCATCTTCATCATCTATCTCCAGCAACGAGTGGAGTGCGAGCGGTCAAACCCACCCATAAGGAGTCAAAACATTAGCTGAGGTTACCGCGATATACGAGCGGAATTATGCGTTGGTTTAGATAAGAAGGACAAATACAGCGAGGTTCCGCACTGTAGAATGGTACGGTCATTTTCGGTGCTTGCGACAGCGGTGAACCGTAGTACAACTTTCTCGATATTTTCCCGCAGAAACGCTGCGACTATAAAACCCCAGGTTTGCCTGAACTATTTACAGGTTTAAGTTGCCGATGGAGGATTGAAGTAACAAATTCCACCGGCAGCTCTTGGTTAAGCCTGCATCAACGCATGTCGAAGCGGTCCAGTGTCATTACCTTGCTCCATGCATCCACGAAGTCCTGTACGAACATCACCTGTGCTTCGTCACTCGCGTAAACTTCTGCAACCGCGCGCAACTCAGAGTTTGATCCAAAGATAAGATCAACAGGAGTGGCAGACCATCTAAGCTCACCCGTTGTACGATCTTTGCCCTCGTACAAACCCTCTGAGGAGGATGATTTCGACCACTGCGTAGACATGTCGAGAAGATTTACGAAAAAGTCATTGTTCAAAGTGCCTGGACGTTCTGTGAGCACTCCATTCTGGGATTGCTCGAAGTTGGTATTCAGAACGCGCATCCCGCCAATCAATACAGTCATTTCAGGCACATCCAGGGTCAGCAGATTCGCCTTGTCGACCAACATTTCGGCCGGTGATCTACGTTGGCCCTGACTGAAGTAATTGCGGAACCCGTCTGCAGTTGGCTCGAGCACAGCGAAAGACACCACGTCCGTCTGGGCCTGCGAAGCGTCCGTGCGTCCCGGGGTGAAGGGAACCTGTACGTCTTGCCCGGCTTTCTTTGCGGCCTGTTCAATCGCAGCAGCTCCGCCCAGAATGATCAGGTCCGCCAGCGATACCTGGGCGCCACCCTTATGCGCTTTGTTAAAGCTACTTTGGATGCGCTCCAGTCGTGTCAGCACCTTGGCCAGGTCACGCGGTTCATTGACCGCCCAATCTTTTTGCGGTTCGAGGCGAATGCGAGCGCCGTTTGCACCACCGCGCATGTCGGTACCTCGAAAAGTGGAGGCCGAAGCCCAGGCGGTGCTGACGAGTTCGGATACGGTCAAACCGGAATCCAGGATTTCCGACTTCAACGTAGCGATATCATCTGCATCAACCAAGTCGTAATCGACAGCGGGAACGGGGTCTTGCCAAATCAATTGTTCGTCAGGCACCTCGGCACCGAGATAGCGTGTGCGTGGACCCATGTCGCGATGTGTTAGCTTGAACCACGCTTTGGCGTAGGCGAGTTGGAACTCCTCAGGATTCTCCCAGAAGCGCTTCGAAATCTTTCGATAGCTCGGGTCAAACTTTAATGCCAGGTCCGTTGTAAACATAATAGGTGCATGCCGCTTGGCGGAATTGTGAGCATCCGGCACTAGTTGAGAAGCGGCTCCCCCGGCAGGAATCCACTGCGTCGCACCAGCGGGACTTTTGGATTGTACCCAGTCATAGGTAAACAGGTTGGTCAGGTACCCGTTGGTCCACAGGGTCGGAGTGGCGGTCCATGCGCCTTCCAAACCACTGCTGATAGTGTCTTCAGCATTCCCCTTCCCACATTTATTTTTCCAGCCCAGGCCCTGTTCCTCAAGGCCCGCAGCGGCCGGCACAGACTCAAGACACTCGTCTGGGTTATGCGCGCCATGCGCTTTACCAAAGGTATGGCCACCGGCTATGAGGGCCACGGTCTCTTCGTCGTTCATCGCCATACGACCGAAGGTTTCGCGGATATCCATGGCAGCTGCCAGCGGGTCCGGGTTGCCATTGGGGCCTTCCGGATTCACGTAGATCAAACCCATCTGCACAGCGGCGAGTGGTTTCTCCAGTTGCCTATCGCCCTGATAGCGCTCATCAGCAAGCCACTCTGTTTCCGGCCCCCAATAAACCAAATCCGGCTCCCAGTCGTCTTCTCGGCCACCGGCAAACCCGAAAGTCTTGAAGCCCATGGATTCCATCGCGACATTACCGCTCAGGACCATTAGGTCGGCCCAGGAAATTTTATTGCCGTATTTTTGCTTGATTGGCCACAACAAACGGCGAGCCTTGTCGAGGTTCACGTTGTCTGGCCAGCTATTGAGTGGCTCAAATCGCTGCTGCCCGCCGCCTGCACCCCCACGGCCATCATCCACACGGTAGGTGCCGGCACTGTGCCAGGCCATGCGAATGAAGAATGGACCATAGTTGCCATAGTCTGCTGGCCACCAGTCCTGGGAGGTCGTCATAACCGCTTCGATTTCTTTCTTCAGGACCTCAAGATCGATAGTGTTAAATGCCTCACCATAGTCGAACTCTGTGCCGAGTGGATTAGATTCCGCAGCGTGCTGACGAAGTGGCTGCAGGTTCAGTGTACCGGGCCACCAAAATTCGTTAGACATAGACTCTCCTTGGGCAACTGTGGGGCTTGACGGCAGTGATAATGAAAGCGCTATCGCTACAGCCGAAGCTAAAGGAATGGTTTTTGTAAGCATTGAAGTTATCTCCTCTGGGATGAACCCGCTCAAAGATTCGTAGCAACCTCTGATGACAGTGAATAAAGACATCGAATGGGACCGATAGTATACCTCTACCGTGGGTTCCAGTTCGAGTCCGCATGCGAGTCTGTCGGATTCATATCCAGCGATCTGCATCTGAGAAATATGAAGTGCGAGAGGCCAGCGACCGCTATTGCCTGTATCGATCGCCGGCATAGACTTCAGCCAACAAATGCCTTACTGGGCTGTGCCACGCCGTCGGATTCACCACCCTTGAGATACGCCATCACGGTGTCGGCATCGGACATTTCAAAAGGATCAGTCGGGCAGTTGTCACCAAACTCGGGTTCAACAAACAATTTTTCGATTCGCCCGTCGTCCACCAGCATGGCGTACCGCCAGGAGCGCATGCCAAAGCCCAGGTTGGACTTGTCTACGAGCATGCCCATCTTACGGGTGAACTCCCCACTGCCATCGGGCAGCAAATAGATATTCTTATTGCCAACGTGTTTGCCCCACTGGAACATTACGAAAGCATCGTTCACCGAAACGCAGATGATGTCATCGACGCCCTCACGCTTAAAATCCGCGTAAAGCTCGTCGTATCGTGGCAGGTGATTGGAGGAGCAGGTGGGCGTGAACGCACCCGGTAGCGAAAACACCACTACCTTCTTGCCGGCGAAAAGATCGGCGGTGGTCTTGTCTTCCCATCGATAGGGGTTATCTCCCGCAACGGCCTCATCGTGCACGCGGGTCTTGATTACAACATGGGGAACTCTGCTGACTATGGTCATGGGTAACGCCTTTTCCAGTGCTAGTTTGCTAAGGTGAAGAGAATAACGCCGAGCCAGGAATAGCGCTATTCAATTGTAGATATCAACCGAATAGTATTTGGCTATTGAGCTTTTGGTAAAGGATAGGAAAACCTATGGCACAACTAGCTCTCACTGTGTGGTTGCTCCCTAGGTCAGGGGGAAAATGTTCAGAAAGGCGCAGCCCGAGCGGGAGCGGCGCTAATTCGCAGGCACCCCACTATTTTATGGACAGCAATAAACGCGGCCCTAACGGGCTTTAATGCCGCATTTATTGCGAAGTAAAATACTTCAGGCGCCGACACATCTATTAGTCAAAGACATTACCATGTTGGTAACGTTCGTCTTCACCTGCTGCTTGTGTCAGCGCGGCAACATTCGACTTTGTAAAAAAGCCCTCATAACCATGACAACGTTCTATGTATTCCGTTATCAGCAGGGAATACTTGGAGTGCTTGGAAAAAATCTGCTTAAGGTTGGGTGTGTCCTTACATTCACCGACTACCTGCGCCAGGAAATCGATACCCTGATTCTTCAAAGTATCGACAACGAAATCAATATTTTTCTCGCCACTAGCATGATCGCCATCTTGTATTTCATAGGCCATATGGTGCATTCGGCGACCATAATTGCGTACAAAGTCTTCCGTGGGCATCGGCGCATTCTCAAAAGAATTGATAAATGACGGTATGTTGTTAGCGGTAAAAACTTTCGCGGGCGATCGTTTGTCATCATCGACCTGATAGTTGCGATTCACGTTGGTTGATGAGTTCTGATCTTTGATATTGTAGGCGCCCCAAAAGTAGTAATTACTCATCGTTAAAAATTCCAGAATCGCATCTTCGCGTTCGCCGGCAAGTATTCGCGTGGCCATGTGATCGACACCTAATACCAGTTTAGAGATATTCAGGCTCGCAGCGTTTTCAGCAGCTTGATCCAGGGTAGATTGGTCCGCGCCCGAAAGTTGGATTCGCTTACCGTGCTCTAGTGCTTCGAGGTCGAACGCGTCGTGCGGCGTATAGCCAATACGGTTTCCTGTCATGGCTGAGGGGAAGGTAAAGTTGAAATGTTTATTGGAGAAAAATTCGTTCTCCGTTTCTTCCGGATAGTGAAACCTGATGCTATGCGATTCTAGTATTTCGCGGGTTGCTTTCAGGTCTTTGGTTGAAAATATTTCGCCAATATAGCGTGCATTCGGCTTTGCCCGTGACATTGGGTAGAGCATATTCAGGCGGGTGAGATCGTCCTCAAACGCTGCTTGCAGCGGTTCCAGAATGACAAAGTTTGGACGTCCGGAATGTCCTTTCAAAAAGTAGAATTTGTGGGTTGCATTTTGATAGACATCACTTAGCCGATAGGGCGTCATCAGGTAGAGTTCTTCCATGTAAGCGACCGCG
>TARA_R110002072_G_scaffold169949_5_pt1 | contig 22805 bp, 34 predicted proteins | sample TARA_R110002072 | Tara Oceans TARA_R110002072 (sample SAMEA4397118) | marine metagenome | biome: Polar Biome; feature: [SRF] surface water layer (ENVO:00010504); material: water (ENVO:00002006), including particulate matter (ENVO:01000060) such as... | depth 5 m | reverse complement strand
CTCACCGAACGAACAACTCTCACCGAACGAACACCACTCACCGAAACGTTTAATATTTGAATAATCCCCTGTTGGACATTGTCTAACACCGTTTACGATATGTAGATTGTTGAACTCTTCTTGCGTGTACTTTTTCATAATCGTTTAACCCTTTAATTGTTTCAATAACGTAAATTTATACTATGTTGACGAGCGTGTCAAATGTTTTACGTTTATAATGTTCGAATGAGTGAATTATTAAACCAAATGTTAACCACGAGACGTAAAGCGAAGGGCGTAAAACCCGATGTTCAAGCCGGTATATCCTATAACGCCGATTTACAACGTATCGTGCGCCAAATTAACAAAGACGTAAAACTAATTATCAGGAGCGCTGAGCCACCCAGTTACGTGCATGACTCTTGGGTCGATACACTTGCGACCACAATTACTAACGTTCGAGCGCGTTGGTCGAGTTCAGCGTTTCAAGCGTTCGCGAATCAAATCGCTACGAGATTCGTTCAAACGAGTAATCGTACCAATGCGAGAAAAAACGGCACAGACTTGGGTATTAACGTTTACAGCGAAACACCTGAACTAGTCGATAACATTCGATTGTCGATAGCTGCTAATGTGAGTTTAATCGAGTCGATACCCGAACAATACTTGACACAAGTCGAGTCGATTGTAATGACTAACGCTCGCGCCGGCGGCAGACCTTCAGCGATAACGAAACAACTATCGAAACAATTCGGAATAACTGAACGACGCGCGAAGATGATAGCGCGTGATCAAACCGCTAAACTAACGGGTGACTTGAACCGCATTCGACAAACCGCTGCGGGTTTCCCTTTTTTTCTCTGGGTTGATAGTGATGATGAACGCGTAAGGGACCGTCACGAGTTTTTAACAGAACATGTGACGGCGTATGGTAAAGGCGTTTATCGTTGGGACAATCCACCACTAAGTGTCGGCGGTGTTCCGATTATTCCAGGTAGTGACTACCAGTGTCGTTGTATCGCTCGACCAGTATCGCAAGAAGAAGTCGACGCGAACGTAAAAGCCGGTCGCGTCGTTAAGGGTGTGTTACGTTAATGTCGAGTTAAATACTCCACTCGTTTAACGTGTGTCAAGTGTATCGGTTTCGGTCTAACCCATGTGTTTCTGCAAACCTTAATACTATAGTTTACGGTGTCGTCTGGTCCGGTTGATTCGCTAAATATAGTTAGAAACGGTTCGTCGGATTGACCTAACCAAGCTTTAACGACTTCACCTAATGGTGGTTTTAACATCAACTTAACCTCTCGATTTCTTCGCAGTAGTTTTCATACTCTTTTAAATGTTTAGCGGCTAGTTCAGGTTCTTCCATTTTAACCGCTGCTATATATGCTTTATGATACTTGTCGCGCTGTTGCCTATACCATTCAATCATCGTTTATCACCGTTTAACTCGTCTAAAATCAATTGTGAATATCCGCAAATATCGCGCCAATTATCGTCGTAATTCGGATCACCATTTAACACGCGTCCGATTTTATGCTGTATCATTTCGAGCGCTTCACGTTGACTCGGTGTTAATCGTTTCCAACCATCAGCTTCACGCATGACGTTTTTAAGGTCTTGCATAATTTCAGCACCCTCGTTAAATTTCCCGTAACGTTCGCTGCGCTCGTTTATAGTCGATTCGACTGTTGATAGTGTTTCGGGTTGTACATCAACTGTTCGACTACTAACAACGAACCAACGGAACATGTCATAAAACGCGTCACGATCGTTAAGTTTAACAAAACTACCTTTGGACCGAACAGCAAACACCTGTTTCGAAGTGTCACTATTTTGTAAAATGTGAGTGGCTTCGGGTTCAGCGCCGTCCCACGTTAATTGTAAAGGTGGTGTATCGCTCGGTTTAGATACTACAGGTCTGGTCACGGCTTCTCCCCATTTTATACGGGCAAGACCTTGATCCACATACGTATTCCACATTGAATCACTGAACCTACCTTTTATATCCCCGTCTCGCTCCAACAACCATCCCCACACATTGTGATAACGTTGCGCGCCGTTTGGTGCTTTACTCCAATCAATCATTTTAATTACCTTTAGTTTATTGACATTCCCGTCACTATAGACCGATTATTAAACGTTTGCAAGCGTATTGTTAAATAAGTTATACTGTTGATAATATTTAAGAGGGTTCGATTTTGACCAAGCGTTTAATAATCAGTGATACGTTTGATTTTGCACCATCGACAAGGGTTTACACCGACGAGGGTTTTTTACGCGTATCGGGTAAAGCTGCTCGAACAGGTGTGTATAAGTACTTAGCACGTGAGTTGGGTTTAAACGACCGTAAACCAAACGAAATTGTAAACGTGTTACGACACGCCGACGAAGTGTTCAACGTTGACTCACTATCTACATATAGTAACTCAGACGTAACGAACGACCACCCGTTGAACCTCGTAACAACTGTGACCTATAAAGGCGTTAGTGTCGGCCATGTTATCGACGCTAAACAGTCCGGCGACTTTGTCGATGTGAATATCATAGTAAAAGACGCTGAAGCTATCGCTGACATCGAGTCGGGAAAATCACAACTTTCACCTGGTTACACTGCAGTTTATGTTCCCGAACTCGGAATATACGACGCAACAGGTGAAACCTACGAGTTTAAACAAACTGGAATTGAAATTAATCACGTTGCGATCGTAAAACGCGGACGTGGTGGAGCTCAAGTCCGTATCGACGACAACCAAGGAAAACCAACCATGATCAAAGTAATGCTTGATAGCGGTTTATCTCTTGAAGTTGCAGACGACGCGAGCGCTACGCTTGTGACTGACGCGTTTCAATCGATGACCCAAAAAGTAGTGGACGCTGAATCGAAAGCCGATAAAGCCGAAGCCGAAAAAGAAGACATGAAAGAAAAGCTTGACGAAGAGAAGAAAAAGTCTAGCGATTCGGCAATCTCTGAACGCGTTCAATTAATCGCACAAACAATGGATCAAGCGCGTAAAATCGTCGGTGACTCGTTTGTATGTGAATCTGTGGACATCTCGACAATTCAACGAACAGCGTTAGCAGTTAAACGACCTACCGTCGATTGGGCCGCTAAATCTGACGCGTACCTTGATACTGCGTTCGAATTATCAGCTGGTGACGCTGAAATTGCACCAGCCGATAACGCTGAACAACTTGCTAAGTTTTCGAAAGACGCTGCGAATGTTGAGCAACAAAAAACCGAACCGAAGCTAACGCGTGATCAAGCGTATGCACAACGATTATCTAACGAGTGGAGTAAGTAAAATGGCTGTTCAAGGCGGTTACACAATTAATCATAACGCGGCGCTAGCCGGTATGGTGGCTGACGGACAGTTGTTAAATTCTGTTTCGAAGCTTAACAAATCAACTATGGTTTACATCCCGTGGGGTTCAGGTGTAGTTTCTGACGGCGAAAACGGTGCTAAATTACCTATACCAGCTTCAACGGCTGCACAGTTCAACGGTGTTGTAAAATACGAATTGAATCGAGCACACTCTGACGGTACAAGCGGCGCTATCCCTCAGTACGATATGACTGTTGTTACTGAAGGTGTTATTTGGGTTAAAGTGCTTGACACTGTTGCTAAAGACGCTCCGGTTTATTTACGTGTTGGCGCTACCGATGCAGGCGACTTCTCGGGTATCGTTGGTACTGGTGCGACGTTAGGTGTGTTGATCCCTAACGCTAAATTCTTAACTGGTGGTGACGCTGGTGACTTGGTTAAAATTTCACTAGGATTAGGTGGTTAATATGAACAATAAAGTAACAGCGACACTTGATACAGAGTTCGCGCACCCACAGTGGTTGCAAAATAAATTAGCAGGTGCGATCAGTGTATCGTTCGATCAAGCCTTACCGACGATGGACGACGGTATTTCGTTCTATATTTCACAATTAGCGCATCTTGAAAGCACTTTATACAAGACACCGTATGCTGAAATTAACTATGCGCCGTTAGTACCGTTTATGACCGACGTACCTGAATGGGCTGATTCGTGGGATTACATTTCGTACGACGGCGTTACGATGGGTAAATTCATCGGTGCAAGTGCTAAAGACTTACCACGAGTGACAGTTAGCGCTAATAAAACAAGCGTTCCAATTGGTTACGCTGGTATCGGTTACGATTACTCGCTTGACGAGATGCGTAAATCTGCACAAATGCGTATGCCAATCGATACGACTAAAGCTGAACTAGCTTTCCGTGGCGCGCAAGAACATCAACAAACCGTCGCTTATTTCGGTGATGCTGATCGCGGTATGACTGGTTTGTTTAACAACGCTAACTTAGCACTTGACTCGTTCACAATCAACTTGTTTACAGCTACTGGCGCGGATATCGTTGCCGAAGTTAATAACCTGTTAACGACTGTTTGGACGAATTCTAAATCGATTCACTTGCCGAACACGTTGGTGATCACACCTGATTTATACGCGTCTTGGACTTCTCGCCGTATGGATTCGGGTACTGATACTACGATTATGGAATTCTTAATGCGTAACAACTTGTACACGTCACGCACTAAGCAGGAACTAGCCGTTGAACCTCGTTATCAACTTGAAGCTGCTGAACTGGCTGCTAATGGTGTTTCGAACGGTGGTAAAGATCGCATGATGGCTTATGAGAAAAACGCTCGTAACTTAGGTCTGGCGAATCCGTTACCGTTCCGCCCAACTGCTCCACAAATTAAAGGCTTGAACATCGCCGTTGATTGTGAATACAAAATGAGTGGCGTCGAATGGAGATTTCCTTTCGCAGGAGCTTACCGAGACGCTTTGTAACTAGTTTTAACCATCGGCGGCAATAGTAGTCTGGCCCGACTCGCTGCTGGTGGTTAAATTTTTAACGGGGCCGAGGGCTTATAAATGTTTTTAAAAAATACAAGTGCACGTTTAATTACTATTCGAACGTTGAGTGGTGAAAATTACAAAATTCTACCTGGTAATAATCCCGATACAGAAGTTCCGCGCGACGCATGTCAATCGGATTTTGTAAAGGCGTTAATTGCTAACGGTGATTTAGTTGTGACAAGCGATGACGAACCAGATGAAGTTGTAAACGAATTCGACGGTATGTCAAAAGACGATTTGATTGCATTATGTGAAGTTAAAGAAATCGAAACTAACTCACGCGATACAGTTAAGACGTTGATCGCAAAACTTAGCGAATAGTTTAAACGTTCGTATTAATTTAAACGGCCGCTCATGTGGTCGTTTTTCGTTTAAAGGGGTTGTAGAATGTTACCGTTAAAATGGCAAACAGTTAATAGTACCGACGGAATGCTCGTTAGGGTTTTAAACGGGTTTAAAGCGTTCTGCGTACAATCATACGGTGAAATGAATAGTAAACGTGGTTTACGATGGGCCGCTTCACGCATTATAACGGACGCCCCTGCTAGCACAGGTGCTATTAATTCGGTTGGTACATATTACTCTATTATAAAAACGGGATCGCTCCCCGTCGATTTAAAAACACGTGAGTTTTCACGGACAGGTAGGTCTATTGTAGCTGATATTTTTATTAATCCTGTGTACAGTGGTGGTACGCAAGACCCGGTTTACAACTCGAACGACATGGCACAATATTCGTTTGAACTAGAGTTATTAGTGGGTTTCACGTTGACTGACGAGGGTGTTAAATTCGCACCGTCTCTTTACGAACTAGGACCAGCATCAATACAGTCAAAAGGTGCGACAAGTGAGTCGGTCGGTAACAACTACATACTGTCACCCAATACTAGTTACTTATTGAAATTTTATAGCACTGATTCACAGTCACAAGATATATCAGTGCGTATTGAGGGTTACGAAGGTGAGCTCGATGTACCTAATGAGGATTTATAATGATTGAAATTACAGCGGAAATAATAGCAGCGTTTCGAGCGTCACAACGAGCGTTTGCCGATGTTGTTAAGTGGCCCGACGAAGCGATAACCGAAGCACTGTGCGACGCGTTTCCTGAATGTGGTGGACGTGGTTGGGGTTCTTTCGAGGTTGACAATTGTCAGAACTTCAAACGTCGAGGCGTGTTTTACTTCGCCGCGCATTGGTTAAGCGTGACATACACTGACGGTGGTGCTGCTGATCCTTCGAATGTGACATCAACGGCACGACTTAACACAGCTGCGAAATCGGTTGGTGACGAGTCTATAACGTTCAGAGTCGGGGCCATACAATCGACTGAAGATGACTGGTTATCGTTAAGTAATTACGGTGTACAGTATTTAAGGTTACGTAAACGCGCTGCAATGGGTGCTAGAGCTTTATAAAATGAAACGCCCTTTGTCATTGCGACTCGTGACTCGGGGCGTTTGTTTGGTTAGTTATCGTTCCAATGAGTTTTTAAAAATCTGTAATAATTTATTACCGTCAGTGTGAGTGTCAACGCAAATCATAGTGTAATCTTTACCTCGATAAACCCACTTAGGTAGGTGACGCTGGGTGTATATCTCATTAGAGTAATGATCGCCCGTTTCATTTATCAAATCATACTCATTATCAGCGAAAAGAACGCTACCGCTCGATTCGTCGTTATCCAACCTCCAATAACATGACGTGGCGTCATCGACTGGTATGACTTTCCAGTTTTCAACATACCCGAAATAGTTAAACAGTTCGTTTCTTTTTTTCTCGTATTCTTCAAGTAATTCCATTTAGAATTTCTTCCCATTGGTTTTCGCTCGGTTATCGACTTTGTGGTCGCTTCGTTGCGTGTTGTAAAGTAGTTTTTCGACCATTGCGCCACCTAAGTCGAGATTCATCGCGCCGGCGAGGTCCATAATTCGAATCATAGCGTCGGCCAGTTCAACCTCAACCATTTTACGGTGTGGCAAGTGATTGTCCATTAAATCGCTTCGCGCACCTTCCATCGCCTCAGTAACTTCGGAGTGAACGAGACAAAGTTTCGCGGGTATAACAAACGGTGCGTTAACGTCCACACCGTCCCACCAGCCCGACTCGCGCGCTAAACCGTGACAAAGTTCTACTGCGCCGTTAATTTGCTCAGCGCCAGATTCGTTAACTTTTTCTAATATTTCTTTATACATTTTTTAATCCTCTTCGTTTTCATAACAGTAATTAGCGTATTCGACTAGTGAATAACCGTCGACGCTCGTTTGGTTTTTATTAAAGTCGTCTAGTTTATCTATCTCTACTAGATATTTTTTAGCGTTGATAACTCCCTGTTTGGTGAACTCAAACATTTTTTACAACCTCATAGGCATTATAGCCGCTGTTAAATTGTCACACTCGTTAAAAGTTTGACTGATTAAAATTGAATCACTAGCTTCACGAATGTGAAATTTAGCCCCACCATGTTTTAAGTTTAAAATGGTTGAACAACCTTTACAAAGTTTCGCGAGTAAATCTAAGTTCAAACCGATTTCACTTGTTGCAGTGGGTTTATGTTTGAAATTTAAAACGCGTTCAACGTTAGGGTAATTACCATCTATTGTTTCGAGATTATAACCGTTAATAGTAACCGACTCGTTTGACGCTTTAATTGTTAATATGCTTTTTTTATCAAACATTTTTAAAATATTAGTCAGTGATTTAGCGCAAATTATCACGTTAGTGAGTGGTTCAACGTCGAATAAATCCGAAGAGATTACCAAACTGATGATAATGTGACCGTCAGTGACAGATAGTCTGACTAGACGATCGTCACCTCTTACGATGTTTACGCCATTTAAATAGTAACGAATGTCACTACGTGGAGCGACGGCGAGTAAACCTTTTAATACATTTAACATTTGTTTTCCTTGATTGTTTCGAGAATTTAATGATATTACATGTTGACGCTGTTGTCAAATATTCATCAGGGTAGTGTTTGAGGTGCTATAAGTCGTTGAATTTAAAATGATACCTCAAAACACTGCATCACCCCGATATTTTCGTACTCTCTCGCGCCGTCCCGTTTTTACGCGCCCCGTTATGTTTCACTCTTTTATATATCTATATCTCCTTCTAATTAAGAAAGTAAGGGGTATAAAGGGTATTATAAGAAAACGTTAAGTATTACAGTTGTTTACGTTACCTTAAAATTTTACCCTGTTAAGTTAGTTAAGGGGTTGTTACCTACTTCAACAATATGTGGTATTATTACGCAATGATAAAACCTAAAGTCACGATACATAATACACAAGCCGTTCAAGCTGCTGTTAAAAAAGCGCTTGACGATATTATGACCGACAAATTTGTGACGGTAGGTATACATGAGGACGCCGGCAACCACGAATCGGACGATATAACGAATGCCGCGCTCGGCGCTGTTCACGAATTCGGCGCGGATATTAATCACCCTGGTGGCACGTCATATGGTTTCGCGAGTAAAGCAGCGGCAGAACGTAACGAGGTTCGGTTTTTAAAAACAGGCAAAGGTTACGCCGAACTTGGTACGACTAAAGCCCACGAAATAAAAATCCCAGCTCGACCTTGGCTAAACCCAGGTGTCAATTCGGGTAATTTAGAATACATTGCTATAATCGAGAAAGCCGCCGCGAAAGGTGAGCCGCTCGACATGACGTTAAATAAAATAGGTGTGACCGCCGTGGGACTTGTTCAAAAATATATGACGGATTTACGCACACCACCGAACGCACCAAGTACGATTAAAAAGAAAGGTTCATCGAATCCGTTAATTGACTCGGGCGCGTTACGCCAAAGCGTCACGTATAAAATAACATCAACTAAACCGACAGAGGGTTTATAATGTCACTTGACATGAGCGGCCACATTGGGCCAGTTTTTAAATCGGGCGCAGCTACACGAACGTCACACACCGGTGGTGGTTACGTCGATGGGTTGTGGGTGGACGGTACGACGACCATAACACCACACACTGTAACGGTTCAACCTGCGAGCGACCGAGAAATTGAAACGCTTGAAAAAGGTGGAGATCGTGTTGTAGACGCTCGACGAATTTACGTCAATGACGGTTTACTCGCTGAAATTACACAAGCTGACACATGGACGTTTGACGGTCAAGAGTGGAAATGTTATAAACTTGATAACCGCCCTTGGCGAAACTATTGTAAAGCTATCGTCGCGAGGTTTGACGACCAATGAATGATTATATAAACGACAAATTTAACGCAGGGTTAATAACTGACTCTTGGGGTAAGGTTTTTAACGATATAAACGCGTTAACGACATATATAAAAGACGAGCGATGGATCACAATTAATAACGCCGAAGGTCGAAAAGGTAATAAAGTAAAAATAAGCGCCTCGGGTGAAATACTCGCTGGTATGGGTGGTAAATTCAACGGCCAGAAAATTGACAAGATGGGCGAAAAAGAACCCGACAAGAACGAATCGTCAAGTAAAACGTCTAATGCTGGTGTTAAAACTAGTGGTAAAAAATACAAGTCGCTTGGTCATAGTGAAGTGCTATCGTCTTTGTCAAATAAATTTAAGTCGGCACAAGTTAAATCGACGTTACCCAAAGAACAAACAACTAAAATATTTAACGTAATAAACAAATTAACCGACGAATACACTTTACAAAACGGTGACGACTCACTTAAACAGATTAATTTTGGTAGTACGATGTACCATACCGCGAGCGGTAAAAAGAAAAATTTTGGTAAAGATGTTGGAGGTGTGGTTGTTACTATGGGTGACGGTTCACAGGCTATAGCTATAAATGGGCGATACAACAAAAACGACCAAGTCGCTAGTGATTTTTATGAGTTGGGGTATTCACCTAGAATCGATAGTGATAAACTAGGCGAATATGTGACAACTCACGAAGTCGGTCATTTAATATATTCGCCTGATCGCGGTGGTGTAAATAAACAACTTGACGCCGACATGACTAATTTTTTCAATTCGGGCGAGTTCAGAGAACATTCAAAGTTAGCAGAACAATACGAAGCGTTAGAAGATACACCAGAATATAAAGCTGTTATCAGAGGTTTAATGAGTGATTACAAAAAAGGTACTTTAACGGCGGCACAAGCTAACAAAAAAATGAGGGATCACAGTTCAAAAATACAAACTGATTTTATGAACAATAACCCTAATTTCCTCGGTTTAGACGCAACGACGAACAAAGCTGAGTTTGTGGCCGAAGCGTTCGCAGAATATAAACTAAGTAGCACACCTGGTAAATTTTCTAATATTATCGGTGGAATAATCGACAAACATTCAAAAAGGTGAATAAAATGGCAACAGGTGGGATATTAGCTCAAAGTAAATTAATCGAGTCTTTGTGGAACGTTAAGACTAAAGAACCTACAAAGATAAATACAGGTCGTTTAATGGAGAAAGAATTCAAAGAATATACGCAAGCGTTGGAGGACATGAAAGATTCTGACGGCGTGAAAGTGAATTACTAACATGAACAGACTAGAAATATTTAACATATTGCGACCAATCGTTGCGAGTGTGACAGGCGTTATCAATGTGATCATGACTGACCAGGTGGCAAGCAACGGTTCGAGTTTACCGTCACCAGCAGGTGAGTACATCACAATCGAACCTAAACAATCAATTAATCAACGAGGTCAGGCGAATATTCACCGCTCGACAAGCGCATCACCTCGCGCCATCGACGTAGAAGTACGCGCTCAGATAATCGTAGAGGTATCTATTAACGTTTTTCGTGGAGTTGATGCGATTAGTCGAATTGAAAGATTGATTCAGGCTAACAAGCGCCCCGACGTGTTAAATGCTTTACGAGTGAATAATATCGGTTGGCAGCGAACAAGCGCACCAAACAACTTAACGCGTTTACAATCGGGTAATCCTGAACAGCGTTCACAAATGTACATTTACTTATATTACGAAACACGTGACCCGGTCACCATAAATAACATCGAGTCGGCTTCGTATGACGTTGAATACGCTGTAACGTGTGCTGAGTGATTGTCGCTAGCCCACACTGTCAAGCGGTGGTATACTAGTTTTAATTTTAACAATGGGGAATTAACGCAATGTCATACAACATTGACAATATAACGCCGATCAATGTGAGGATTTCCCCACAGGGTCTAGGTTATGCAAACTTCGGCTCAGCGTGTGGTTTCGCACCTGAAGCTGAATTACCAGTCGGTTTCGAGGTTGACACTCGACGCGTTTACACGTCTTTGACTGATTTATCGGTCGATTTCGCTGATACAACTGAAACGTATAAAATGGCGCGTTATTGGTTGTCGGGTACGCCTCGAATGAATTCGTTAACTATTTGGGCGACCAATGCGACCGATGCAACGTGGGCGACTACATTAAATAAAGCGCGTAACGAATTCTGGTGGTTCTTCACGTTCGTGACTGCTGACGTATATGCTGTTAAAACAGACGCTGAAGCTATTGCATCTTGGGCTAACGACAACGAGTCGTGGTTTGAAAATTGTCAAACGGGTGCTAACGCTACGGCTATTCGCACGCCAGCGACGACCGACGATATTGCATCAAACTTGACAAGTGCTGGTTTACGTTTCGTCGGTACAATGGCGCACGCAACCGACCCTTACGCTGGTATTAAATTATGCGTACCGTTCGCAAAAGTGAATTACACCGCGACGAACTCGACAATCACCGGAGAAGGTAAAGTATTGTCTGGTGTTGTGGGTGAAGATTTAACGGGTACAGAATACGCAGCGATGCGACAAGACACTAAGAAGTGTCAATTCTATACGAAAGTTGAGAACAAAGGTTCAACCGACGCGGGTCGTGTGATTAACACGTGGTCACATTCAAGTTACGGTGAATACATGGATGACGTGATCAACTTATCAGCGTTTACGAATGCGCTAGGCGTTGAACTGTATAATACAGTGTTTAACCAAACGACTAAACTCGGACAAGACCCGGAAGGTCAAGCGGTGTTGATTGGCGCGGCTAAATCAGTTTGTGAAGTTTACATTGCCAACGGCTACTTAGGCCCACGTAACTACACTGACCCTGACGACGGTATTGAGAAGTTTACAGTAGGTTACGAGATTTTAACGCAACCTGAAGATATTTTAAATTTAACAGATCCAGACCGTGACGCTCGTAAATCGGCACCTTTGCGGATTCGTATATTCCGTAAAGGTGCTATCCATTATGTACCAGTTGACGTAGACGTTTACTAATAAGAGGTTTTAAAAATGGCTTTACAAAATTTCGGCCCCGCTAACAGTGTGTTTACGCTAAACGGGCGAGTAATGACAGACTGGGGTGAAGACGCTTCACCGTTCACGGATTCGCCTATCGATCCTAAAACCTCGTTGCGACGTGGTCAAGGTGGTAAAGCTGTTCGTTTGGACCGTAAAAACCCTGGTCGCGCGGTAAGTGTTAAATTCAACCCTGGTTCAGCTGATAGCGCATACGCTCAAAGTTTGATGAACTCACAAGCTAATATCACAGCTTCGTGGACTCAAATCGGGACACTTGAGTCGGCTATTGGAACAGAGGGTGTTTGTGTGAATGACGCCGCAAACGCTCGCGGTGGTACAACTATCAGTGACGATGAATATCTATATGAGTTCAACGTCTGGAACGCTACGAAGGGTGGTGAATAACATGGAACAAATTCGGGCCATTACTGTAAATAACGTTAAATATAATGTTGCTCAGGCTTCAGCAGTTGAGCAACAAAAGTTAATGTTATTAATCGGCGCTAAAATAGCGTTACACAGCGCATCGAGTAACGTTGAACAGATTGATAAAAACTTGTTGATCGGTACGCTTTTGACGTTACCTGAAGATGTTTTTAATCAGATATCACGAGTCGTGCTATGTAAAGCAATCGTGGCGGGTGAATCGGTGCCGGTGGACGTCCAATCGTTCCAGGGCGGTATGATGTCGTACTTCTCGTTAGTAGCTGAAGCGATATGTTTCAACCTTAACGATTTTTTTACATGGCTCGACAGCGAAAACGAAGCTCGTCGAGCGGTAAGAAAAGTAACGACGTAACGGATTGGTTCTTGATGAAACCGTGTGTAGGTGTTGTGGGCTTATGTCCACCACTTTGCACATGGAAAGAGTTGAACGACGGAACCTATTCGCTAGGCGATGTCGTTAGATTTCACATCGCAATGGACGAATTACTCGCAGCACATAAAGCGCAATCGTGAAACCCCGTTAAGGGGTTTTTTACGTTAATTATGGTATAATACAAACATTGTATAAATTAAGGTCGTTTCAATGGCTAATGTAATATCAAGTTTGCTCGTCGGTATCGGTTTTGATTTCGATAAAAAGTCGGCAAAAGAAGTCGATAGCGGGATCGACGGTATAAAGTCAAAGGCGTTACAACTCGGCGCAGTTGTTGCTGGTGCTTACGGTATTAAAAAACTCGCGACAGATTTCGCCGATTCCGCTGACATGCTCGGTAAATTTAGCGAAACGTTCGGCGGTACTGCTTCAGATATACAAGCACTCGGCTCAGCGTTAACGACTGAAGGTGGTTCGCTTGAATCATTTATGGGACAACTCGAATCACTTGAACGCGCGCGAGCACGTATCAAGGTCGGCGATGTGGCATTCTTCGCGCCAGCGGGTAAGGCTGGTTTAGATCCGAACGTTATCGCAAACGCTGAAAGTGCAACAGACGCTTATATCGGACTAGCTGACGCGTTCGCTAGAATGAATCAGCAGGAACGTATCAACGCAGCCGAAGCGCTCGGCCTTGACTCTTCGAGTATTCGCTTGTTATCACAAGGGCGTGAATCAGTGGACTTACTCGTTGAAAAGTACAAGACGATCAGACCTTTGACTGACCAAATGACCGAAAGCGCTGCTGAATTTAATAAACAGTGGGTTGAAGTTAGAGCCAACGTAGGTAGTGTTACTGACGGTCTAGGTTATGATTTCGTAAATAAAATGAACGGCCCCCTTGATAAAATGAACGGGTTGATTAGCGAAAATAGAGAGTTGATAAAAGAAAGTTTACCGTTCGTAAACAATGTGTTGAGTTCGGGTTTTATAGTAGCACTGTCTAGTACCGCTGATAAATATAAACAAATAGGGTCGTTAACAGAATATATGACGAAAAGTGCTACGGCGCTAAACGAAAGATGGATTGAGATTAAAACGAATGTAGCTAGCGTCGCTGATAACCTAACTGGCGGTGACGATGACGCATTTAACAAAGGTGTTCAGACTGCCACAGATTTCACTGGGTCGGGATTCCTTGTGGCATTATCTAACATGGCTGCAGATTACGTGTCTAATGTTATGAACGAGGGGTCTCCGTCATCACCTGAAATAAACGTGATAGATGTTTTAAAAGCCGAATCCCGACCGTCATTTTTAGATATCACGGGTTACGCGACTAAAGGTACGCTATACGATACATCAAATAGTATGTACAATAAAGGTCAAAGTAATCAACAGACAATAAACGTTAACGCTAGTTTCACGCTCGATGGTCAGATAATCGACCGTAAAATTGTGAAGGTGGTTGACGGTATGGCACAAAACGCAATAGACGATATATCGTCGTCCACGGGGGGTTAAATTGTCCTTAATAAATATTTTTACGGCTAAATCACCGACGCTGAACGGTATCGAGTTTGACGCAGTTCTCGAAGACACGTTCGAAGCATCCGTGGAATTGACAGGTTATGAAATCGAACTAGGAGCACGTGCAAGCGATCATCGTATAATCAAACCGATGAAATGGTCGATAATCGGCGCGGTGAGTAACACACCGTTACAACCCGGTATAACTGATTTTGTCGGTGGTGTGTTGAGTAACTTTACTGATAGCGGTGTCGCATCGACAGTGGCGGGCTTATCTGCTGGTTTCCTCGCTGGTAGTACCGAAACCAGATCAAGCGCAGCGCTTGAAGAATTATTAACGTTAATGACCACGGGTGAACCGTTTGACGTTGACGCAGGTGACAAACAATTAGTTAACATGGTGATCGGGAATATTCGACGAACGAAAGACGCATCGAACGAAGGTGGTTTAATTTTCGAAGCCGAATTACAAGAATACCCAACGTTAAAAACGACAATCACCAACAATCAACCGATATCATCACAATTGAATCAAGACGATCCAAGTGCTTCACAAGCTAGCGCACTGAATAATATCGGCGAGCTTATCGGGTCGATACCGTCAGCAGCTACAGCGCTGTTAGTTGGAGGTGTTTTAGGATGATCACAATACCGTTACTAAGCGGGGCGAATAACGCTCACCAACAATTTACATTTCAACTTGGCGATAATTTTTTACAGTTCACAGTAAATTTTGTGACATTAACTGGTCCGTCGTGGTCTGTTGACATATCACGTGAAGGTGTTGAATTGATAAGTGGCGCAATGCTCGAACCGAACGCGATAATCACTGATAATTATAACGCCGATATAGGTCGATTGATTTTCGTCGGTGACGACGTGACGCTTGATAATCTTGGTGTCGATAATAAACTCGTGTGGTTGTCTGACGATGAGTAGTTACACGAAACGACAATTTGAATTATCGGTCGACGGTTCGGTATTAATCGCAGCTACTAACGGTCGACAGTTTAAATGCACGTTCGAAATACTTCACGATTTTGGCGGCTCGACGAGTTACGCTGATATTGCTATTTATAATTTAAAAGCCGGAACAGCGAATAAAGCGAATTTGAAAGGTAAGTCGATTTCGTTTAAAGCTGGTTACGAAGATTCAATCGATAATATTTTCACCGGCACGATTAAAAACGTACTTTACGAGCGACAAGGACCGTCGACGATAACACGTTTAATTTGTCGTGGTGGTAAACTCACAGAGGACCAAACGCAAATAAACGAGACGTTAGGACGCGACACGACCATTGTACAATTGATACGAGCTTGTGTAACTGCGATAGGTTATCCGATTGTAATGGACGACTCACAGTTCGACGATATTGACCCGTACGTGTACGGTTATCAATTGAGCGGTGACCCTAAGACGTATTTAGAGAAGTTGTCGAAAGCGCATGGGTTTAATTACGTGTTAGAAAACGACCGTATGATAGTTTTACGTAAAGGATACACACGTCAAGGTGATACGCACATCGTTTCGCAGTTCACAGGGATGGAAGGTATACCCGAGATAACAGAAATAGGCGTCGACGTTACGACGCGTTTAAATCCTAAAATTCGCATCGGTGGTAAGTTTCGCGTCGAGTCGAAACTCGCGACGTTTAATTTCAGTAACTTATATTTTGTGGACGTACCCGAAAGTGCTGGCCAAGGTGATCACAAGATATTTAAACTTGCGTACAGTGGCGATAGTAAAGGCGACGCATGGTCGACGAAAATAACTGGTTATCGGGAGTTGACACCGTCGTCGTAATGTAATATTATTAATTCGTCGAACAGTCTTAGCACCAAAGCGACGGTAAGTGTGTAATTGACCGCTGTTCGACAACCTCGGAAATTAGTACAGTTTGGTAGTACGCACCGTTTGGGACGGTGAGGTCAAAGGTTCGAATCCTTTATTTCCGACCAATTTCTAGAAGTATCAAGCGATGATAACGAGGCACTAGTTATTACTTTAATCGCCGTAAAAGCCGGATTGCGTGTCACAATTTATTATTTCTCTCGCTGCCTTTTAACCCTCTTATCGAGGGTTTTTTTTTATGGTATACTTCACAAATGAAAACATCGAGCCTCACAGAATACGCGAAACGAACATTTTACGAAATGATGAAGGACGTTGCGACGTCTATACCTGGTCACGTCTTGGCGTTTGACCCAGAGACACAACTCGCACAAATTCAAATTGGTATTGTCGGCGTAAAATTGGATAAAACCACTTTCATACCGTCGGCGTTGATCGAAGTACCAGTTCATTTCACGGGTGGTGATTTTTCGGCCGAATATCAAATTGATGTAGGTAATGAGGGTTTTATATTATTCTCACAGCGTTGTGTCGATGGTTGGAAAAACACAGGTGGTGTGGCCAACAACCCTATACTTAGATTTCACGACAAGAGTGATGCCGTGTTCTTTCCTGGCATCCGTTCACAACCTAACGTGTTGAGCGATTTTAAAAACAACGGCATACGGTTGCGAAATAAAACAGGCGATCATTACGTTTGGCTTAAAAACGACGGTACGATTGAAACGACCAACGATAATTTCACTCAAACGATAAACCCTGACGGTTCAATGACTGAGACTAACGGTTCGTACACTAAAACGGTCGCGACAGATGGCACTGTGAATATCAACGGTTTTGTAATTAACCCAGACGGCTCGGCGACTAGCCCAGTTAGCATGACCGCGCCGACTGTGATTGGTTCAACATCGCTTGTCGTAGCTGGTAAAGAAGTTAAAGAACATAAACATGATAAAGGTACGTACCTTGACGCTGAAAGCAGACCTTTAACCGGTGACAGTGGGACATTATAATGACAGTGCGATTACTAGATGAAAACGGCGATATAACAACAAGTGGTACACAATTCACAACCGGCGCGACCGAAGTCGCTCAAACTGTTAAGACTCGTTTACGATTATATCTTGGTGAGAATTTTAGAAACATTCAAGACGGTACGCCGTGGTGGGAGTCGATACTCGGGAAAGAAGGTACGTTGTCAAGTAAAGAAGCTATCATAAAAAACCGTATAATTCGAACCGATGGTGTGACTAAAATTTTAAGTTTTACAACCGACTTCGATATTTCAACTCGCGCTTATAGTGTGAAAGTTGGTATACTAACGAAATACGGTGAAACTGAGTTAACGGTGAGTGTGTAACAATGGCTGAAATAACTGATACTGGTTATAAATTAAAAACTCAAAACGAGTGGTACGCCGATGAACAGGCTCGCTACTTAGATATTGATCCACAATGGAACCTCGACCTGTCGACGCCTGATGGTTTGAAGCTTTCTTCGGACGCTGAAATATGGGCCAATCTCGACGAAGTTGGTCAACGTGCTTATAACTCGAAAGACCCGAACAAAGCGAAAGACTACGATTTAAACGTTATTTGTGCTTTAACTGGTACGACTCGAAGCTTGGGTACACCGAGCAATGTGGAGTTAACGCTAGGTGGCGTGGTTGGTACGGTTATTTTAGCAGGTAAACTCGTAAAATCAGCGTCCGACGACTCACAGTGGTCAACCGACACGACAGTTACAATCGGTGCTGGTGGTACTGTCACTGTCAACGCTACGTGCACCGTCAACGGTGCTACACAAGCCAGTGTGGGTGTGATTAATAAAATCGTATCGACTATAGGAGGTTGGCAAACGGTCACTAACTTAACTGTCGCAACACCTGGGACAGATGTTCAGAATAATTCGTCGTTACGACTCGAACGTGCGAAGAGTGTTTCACGTCCTGGTAGTAATCAAGTCGACAACATGCTCGGCGAGATATTCAGTGTCAACGGTGTTCGACGTGCGATAGTTCTAGAAAACGACACGGATATTGACAATTTTTACGGTAATGGTTTGCCGAAAAACAGTATAGCGCCCATTGTTGATGGTGGTACAGACGCTGACGTCGCGCTCGCTATTTTTCGTAAAAAAAACCCAGGTTGCAAACTATTCGCTTCGGGAACTTCGGTGACAATCAACGGTGTTTACGATAAATACCCATCGAACGTAAAAGACATAACATTTAGTCGACCTAATTACGTTGACGCGGTTGTGACAGTAACTGTGCAAAGTGACGGAACGTTACCGAACGACACGGATGATCAAATTAAACAAGCTATACTCGATTACGCAGCCGGTGACCTTGTAGCCGCTGAATGTGGTTTTAACGTGTTAGGTTTCTACATCGGTGAGGACGTGCCAGTTTCGCGCATAGGAACACCAGTTAACCAAGTTATAGGTAAGTATGGTAATTCATATTTAACGGGTTTAACGGTGAATACGTTGTCGTTCGGAGATATAGTGCCGATAGCTATTAACGAGTTGTCACGATGGACACTATCTAATATAACGGTGACGATAAATGCCTAATAAACGCATATACGCACAATACGCCGACAAACCGAAAGCGGTTCAGTGGTTTAATATTACACCAGATATCGCCGACGAATTTGAAACAGTTTACGAGATGGTTCGAAACTCTTACGATATCGACGCGAATTCTGGTGAACAACTTAACGTCATTGGTCGCATTGTGGATATCGATCGGAGTTTCGAGGCTGACGTATTTTACACGGCTGACACTCGTTTCGGTGCGGGAAACAAAGCGTCACGTTTCGGTGGCATTGGCGCTCGTTTCAATAATAACGGTAAAACTATTTCGGACGATGTTAGTGACGCGATTTTTCGCGTATTGCTCAAAGCTAAAATTGCTAAAAATAACAGTGACGTAACGTTAGACGGTATTGTTCACGCGTTGAGTTACATCACGAATTCGTCACCGATACAGGTTATCGATGGTGAGGATATGACATTCAGTGTGGTATTCGGTATAGTATTGAACGATATTGAAAGGTTCGTGTTCAGTACGTTTGACGTTGTGCCACGACCACAGGGTGTTAAATTCACGGGTTACACCGAAATAAAATCATTAACAAGATTCGGCGGTCCATTCAGATTCGGCGATAATAAATCACGTTTTAATAACTTATACTTTGGAGTATAGACACAATGGCACTTAAAATTTATGAGGAGTTCGCGCCTTTCGCTAACGTACCTGATACACAGTACCCTAACGGCTCTATTAAAGACGATTCGACACCCGATGCTGAAGACGGTACGCCTTTATCAGCAAACTGGGGTAACGACTATGCTGGTTTTGACGCTGCGTTATTCGCTGAAACAGGTGTTACACCAACGGGTGATCCAGATACAGCGTTAAGTTCGCAACGTTTAGACGCTTTGAAGTTATTACCAAACTTGTCAACGTCACAAGCATATGAGTTCCCTCTATTAAGTGATGCTGTCAGCTTTGTCGGTGCAGTAGCTGGTAAAGTGGCACACATAAAAGATAGACTAACTATTGGCGGTGGCGGCGGCGGTAAATGGAAGTATGTTCTAGCATCTAGTGTGACAACTAATATATTTAATACTATACAGTGTACGGGTGATTCTACACTAGCGTTAGTTCTTTCGAACACTTCACAGATTATTGTTAATAAACTGGGTACGATAGAGAGTGTATTGAATCAAGCAGATAGAGAACACAACACAGCCGTTATAAATTTTGCTTTCGATAATTATAAAAATGTAATATTTGATAAGATTTATGAAACTCAAGGGAGTATGTTTCTTAAAAATGGACTCACAGTAAAAGGATTGAATCAGTTAAATTGCGGGGTATTAGACCAACACGCTACAGAGCCAACCTTTACAGATTCGACAATCACAACTCCAGATTCACAAGGTAATAATCTATGGAACTGTAACGTGCATGAACTTTCTGTTAGATCTTTAAATGCTACCGCATTTCACATAACACCCTACCAGTGTGAAATAAAACGATGTCGCATACAAGCTAACTTAGGGAGTGGCATTTTATTTCATGATGGTGGGTATCAAGTAGAAAACAATATAGAGGGTAACTATTTTATAAGTTGTTTAACCGGAATAAAAGCGCCAGGTGGTTTTCGTGGGCCAACAGACCAGTATATTATTAATAATTATTTTTATGCTAATGGCATTTCTGAACGACATATAGAAATGTCCACTATTAGCGGCTCTTTATATAGCGGCAATCATTATTACGGGAACTCATTAAAAGAATATTGCGAGCTTGGTAAAGGATCAAATGTAAGGCTAGTCGGTGAGTATTACGAAGGAAACAACGGAAACGCAAGATTAAAAATAGACGGTGGCAACCCTAATTCTATATCTTTGACCTCTTGCGATTTCTGGCAGGGCGATGGGAATGCTACGGATTGGGAGGGTGATCAAGAATCATTAATTAAATGCAGCATAAGCGCAGGTAACTTTTTTAACCTTGGAATGTCGGGAAACAACTTCAACGGAGGAATTAACGCTGTACCTTTATTTTCATTCGTAAACGGTGATAGCAGTAACACAGGCGGCGTTACTATTAACTTTGACAGAAGCAATACTATCTCAGGCCATTATTCACTACTAAACAACGCTGTCGGAGGTAGCGTTTCAGACACGATAATACAGTGTAATCACCCTGAGTTTTATACATTTCAATCAACTCAAAATTATGGCTTTTACGGAGCCACTGGTAGTGAGGTTTTTCAAAGCGATACAGGCAGCGCTACTAGTTACCCTGCTTTACCAGCAAGCAACTTTTGGCTTACAAACAAGCTTTTAATTATAAATAATGTATCACTAACAACAGAAATAAGCTTTAGCGCTGGTGGTGGCACGTTAGTAACAGGGCTGAACCCTGTACCAGCACAGACGAGAGTAGCTATTACTAGACGTGGTGCTGACTATCTTATCTTTAAGTATTAACCAGTACAAAGGCGATACTCTTCGTGTCGCCTCGTCCAAATACCGTAACAGTTATTTGAGCGAATTGAACAGTCGATACCGTTCACATATTTCCAACGTAACAATTGTTTACATGCTCCGTCGATGTCACCGTCACGGAGCATTTTATAACCTGTGGAGGTTTGACAAGCGTGAACACCTACGTTATAGCAGAAATCAGCCCAAGCTATTATAACGCCTTGTGACAGTTTTACGTCTAACGCTTCAATCGGTTTAGCGTGTTCGATTAATTCTCTACGTAACTCAGCGTCACATTCTTCGCGTGTTAATTCCACACCTATTTCAACGCCTTTAGTGCGTCCGTAACAATCTGTTAATACGCCGCCGCTATCACGATACGGTTCGGACTTAAAACCCTCGTTACCTGCTACGAACGCTAAAGCAGTAAATAACGTAACGCCTATTAATTTCTTTTTCATAATTAAACCTTATTGTGTTAATATTGTGTTTTAACCTGTGGAGTTTTAAACGTGCCTGATCCAACTATGCCAGATCCAAAACCTAAAAAGTAATGCTTATGTTTTATTGCTCGATAGCTTTTTTGCTACTGTCCATTTATAAACCACATCGTTACGAGTGGTTTACTTTGTCGATTGTAACATTTTTAGTCGCTATTAACGCAATGTGTCTCGATAATAACGGTTCTATTTTATATTGGAATAGGGTCGTTATTACGTTCATAGGTGCTATGTTTTTAATCAGACGCAAAACCACATTAGGATTTTATCACGCCGTAATATTATTGTGTACGTTGTTTATGTACGGTTATTTAGCGTATCATGTAGCTATAGAAACATACGATACAATAAGAAATTTTTACAAGGCGACGATATATGGACTTGTTGGGTGTCAATTTATTTCAATTTTTCCGACTCTATGGTCTGCTTATTGTAGTCATTGTGCAAATAGTCGCACTAGGTTGGTCAATTTACAAAGGAATTCGAGATCATGAGCAAACATTTACCCGATGTGGGCAATGTGGGGATCACAAGCTCAGGCGTAACCGCCGCGGCGACGGTGGGTAGTGGCGCTGTAGGTTGGATAAATGAAAATGCGATGCTTATCGGCATCGGTATATCGTTGATATCGTTACTAGTTGGTGTGGTGTTTAAAATGTTAAGTGCTGCGCGTGATGAACGTCACCACAGGGAGCGAATGGTCGAAGAAGCGAAACAGAACGCGAAAGCCCTTGAGACTTTACGCGCTGAAATCCGCGCCGAGTTAAGTGGTGATTAAATCCTCGAAGTACCCTAAACCTTTCCCACCGTTTTCAGCTTTTAACATTGTGGGTGTTCTCCCGTTATCCATTTCGTGTAAAATTATTCGATGCGCTTCGACTACTGCTTCTCGAAGTGCTTCATCGGGTGACGCGTATTGACCACTTTTTGTCATTACCCCACGCACCATCGCACAATAACCGTTTATT
>TARA_R110002072_G_scaffold99983_7_pt1 | contig 22851 bp, 18 predicted proteins | sample TARA_R110002072 | Tara Oceans TARA_R110002072 (sample SAMEA4397118) | marine metagenome | biome: Polar Biome; feature: [SRF] surface water layer (ENVO:00010504); material: water (ENVO:00002006), including particulate matter (ENVO:01000060) such as... | depth 5 m | reverse complement strand
CGTGAGTAGTTGGAAGTCGACCGCGATCGGCACGGAACTCACCGACAGCAACTTTCACTTCTTTCGTTAATGTCAGGCCTTCAGTAACCTGTGAACGAACTGTATAATCTGTATAAGCAGGAATCGCTACCGCTGCCAAAATACCAATAATCGCGACTACGATCATTAATTCAATCAAGGTAAAACCTTGCTGGTTTATTTTCATGTTTTTCATAGATTTTCTCCGGGTTTTATAAAATATGACCGCCTGCTTTCGTATTCAAGCGTGCCTGACATTAAACATAGCAGAGCTTGTGCCAAGTACAAATAATTTTTTAATCTTTTTTATTATCATTAACTTAAGAAGATAAGTTAAAATTAACCTGTAAAATAATTCACGGCATTTTACAATCAATCCTGTCACGATGTGACGCATTTCGTCACTTACATGCCTTTTTTATACTTCTCGATTTCACACATAGATAAGTAAGTAGGATAAAAATAAAAACATCTTCAGAATTTATGACTAAGCTAGCACCCTAATTACTTTTAAAAACACAAAGATACACTACACTCTTCTTTATAGAGTAAAGAAACCATACTCATTTTGAGTCACCCCAACCACAAAGATACCCGATATTTTTCATGACAGCAGACAACATTACACTAACCGGCCTTGCCCGAAAATTTGTTCTTGATCAAATCATTGATGAAGAAAGTGCAAAAAAAGCCCAAGTTTACGCTAAAGAAAATAACATCTCTTTAATTACCCACTTGGTTAACGCCAGTATGGCAAAAGCACAAGATCTTGCTTTTTCAGCCGCTCAGGAGTTCGGTGTTCCTGTTTTAGACCTCGCAGCATTTACACTAGAAATGCAACCAGAGAAAGTTGTTGATGAAAAGTTAGTCAGAAAGCATAGAGCCCTGCCACTTTACGTCAGAGGCAACAGGCTGTTTATTGCCGTTTCAGACCCAACAAACATTAATGCGCATGATGAAATCAAGTTTCATACTGGCCTGAGTGTCGACGCCGTATTGGTTGAAGATGACAAATTAAGTAATGCCATCGAGAAATATCTAGAATCACAAGATACAACAATGGGCGATCTTGATGATGCCGACCTAGAAGGTTTAGATGTTGAACAACAAGATGATAAAGACAAAGACGTAAATACTAGTGACACTGAAGACGCTCCTATCGTTAAATATGTCAATAAGATGCTACTCGACGCTATTAAAGCAGGATCCTCGGATTTACACTTTGAACCGTATGAAAAAACGTACCGCGTAAGATATAGAACAGACGGTATTTTGCATGAAGTGTCTAAACCTTCTATTAAACTCGCACCAAAGATTTCTGCACGCTTAAAGGTCATGTCCCAATTAGATATTTCTGAAAGGCGAGTACCACAAGATGGCCGTATTAAATTAAAACTGTCAAAAACCAAATCGATAGACTTTCGAGTCAATACGCTTCCGACTTTATGGGGTGAAAAAATTGTATTGCGTATATTAGACTCCAATAGTGCCAAAATGGGGATTGATGCATTAGGCTATGAAGAAGTGCAAAAAGATCTATTTATGGATGCACTAAAACAACCACAAGGCATGATACTAGTAACAGGCCCAACAGGAAGTGGTAAAACAGTTTCACTTTATACAGGCCTAAATATACTAAATACGCCTGAAACAAATATTTCTACAGCTGAGGACCCAGTTGAAATAAACCTTGAAGGTATTAACCAGGTTAACGTCAATACCAAAGTAGGCTTAGGTTTCCCTGAAGCACTTCGTTCTTTTTTACGACAAGACCCTGATGTCGTCATGGTAGGAGAGATTCGAGACTTGGAAACAGCCTCTATAGCCATAAAAGCAGCGCAAACCGGCCACATGGTTATGTCCACCCTACATACTAATAGTGCACCAGAGACCTTAACTCGTTTAATCAATATGGGTGTGCCAGCATTTAACATCGCAACGTCCGTGAGCTTAATTATTGCTCAAAGACTTGCCAGACGTTTATGCCCTAACTGTAAAGAGCCTGTTAACATCCCTAGAGAAACATTAGAAAAGGAAGGCTTCACAAAAGAACAAATTGATACAGGATTTACGCTGTACAGCCCAAAGGGTTGTGATAAATGTAGTAATGGTTATAAAGGTCGTGTGGGTATCTATGAGGTTGTAAAAATCACGCCTACTATATCTGAACTTATTATGTCGGAAGCAACATCTATTGAAATTGCGAAACAAGCCGATATTGAAGGGTTTAACAACTTAAGAAAATCGGCTTTAGTTAAAGCAATTGAAGGGGTTACCAGCCTTCAAGAAGTCGAACGAGTTACAAAGGACTAAGTCATGGCAACAAAAATTGAAAAGAAATCCCTATTTAGCTGGGAAGGCACAGACCGAAAAGGCAATAAAACCAGCGGTGTTTTGAATGGCTCTAATATGGCTGTTGTCAAAGCCCAACTACGCAAGCAAGGTGTTAAACCCACAAAAGTGAAAAAACAAAGCGCTACCTTTGGCTCTACTAAAAAGAAAAAAATCACACAGTTTGACATTGCCATATTTACACGTCAATTAGCAACAATGATGAAGGCTGGCGTGCCACTTATTCAATCATTTGACATAGTCGCAGATGGCCTTGAAAATCCATCACTTCGGGATCTTGTTCTTGATATTAAAAACGAGGTCGCTGCAGGTAATAATTTTGCAGGCGCCTTAAGGAAACACCCTCAACACTTTGATGATTTATTTTGCAACTTAGTGGACTCTGGTGAAAAGTCTGGCGCCTTAGAAACAATGTTAGCACGTGTTGCTAGTTACCTAGAAAAAACCGAATTACTTAAAAAGAAAGTTAAAAAAGCAATGAGTTATCCAATTGCTGTTGTTGCTGTTGCCTTTATAGTGACAACAATTCTATTAATTAAAGTTGTACCATCATTCGAATCTATGTTTCAGAATTTTGGTGCAGAACTTCCTGCAATGACACAATTCGTCGTTAAAATATCTGAATGGATGCAAGAATATTTGTTGATTGTAATAGTTTCAATTGCAGCATTCATATATATATTTAAACAAGCAAAGATACGCTCTGAAGCATTTAGGAATTGGGTTGATCGCGTATCACTAAAAATACCTGTGGTCGGAGCCATCATTGATAAATCATCAATCGCACGCTTTGCCAGAGTATTATCAACAACATTCTCCGCAGGTGTACCCCTAGTAGACGCACTCGACTCTGTTGCAGGTGCAACAGGCAATGTCGTTTATAAAAATGCTGTTTTTAAGATCAGAGATGAAGTCTCTTCTGGCACCCAATTACAATTCTCTATGAAAGCATCTGGCGTATTCCCAGCCATGGCCGTTCAAATGGTTTCAATAGGTGAAGAGTCTGGTGCACTGGATGCTATGCTTGATAAAGTTGCTTCGCACTATGAAGATGAAGTCGATGACTTAGTAGATAATATGGCTAGCTTAATGGAACCGATGATTATGTCTATATTAGGCGTACTTATCGGTGGTTTAATTATCGCCATGTACCTTCCGATATTCCAAATGGGTCAAGTTGTTTAGGCTCTCATTACTTTTCTATATACTCAATTCTAAATTGCCCAAGTCACTTTAATATGTAACTTGGGCAATTTTTTATTCAAAGAACAAACACGGAACTTAGCATGACAGAACTCTTTAATATTCTTAATAACCAGGCTATTTTGTTGTTTAGCAGCATTTTAATTTTGGGTTTGTTAATAGGCAGTTTTTTGAATGTTGTTATCTTTAGAGTACCTAAAATGCTTGAACAAGACTGGCACCTTCAATGCGCTCATTTGCTAGAAGATGAAAAGAGAATTGAAGCGCTGGAATCTGAAGAGAAAATAACACTTTCAACACCAAACTCTACCTGCCCTTCCTGCCAACATGCAATTAAACCCTGGGAAAACATCCCGGTTATCAGTTATCTGTTTTTAAAGGGAAAATGTAGCCAGTGCAAAACCGCTATTTCGTTGCGTTACCCCTTAATTGAGTTATCAACAGCACTACTTTCTTTAGTGGTCGTTATATATTTTGGGGCGAGCTACGCAGGACTAGCAGGCTTAGCGTTAACTTGGATACTCATTTCGCTGACATTAATCGATGCAGACACACAACTATTGCCCGATAACATGACCTTACCTCTTTTATGGTTTGGATTAATGCTTAATGCGTTTGGTATGTTCACCTCACTCGAATCCGCTTTATGGGGTGCTGTTTTTGGTTACTTAAGCCTATGGAGCGTTTATCAGGTATTTAAACTGCTGACAGGTAAAGAAGGCATGGGTTATGGTGACTTCAAACTCCTTGCAGCATTGGGTGCTTGGTTTGGCTGGCAGAGTTTGCCTATCATCATTCTGCTATCCTCCGTTGTGGGTGCGATCATTGGCATCAGCATGATTGTTATCAAAGGGAAAGACAAAAACATTCCAATCCCCTTCGGCCCTTACCTTGCCATTGCGGGCTGGATAACACTCATTTGGGGTGACAAACTTAAGTTATTGTGGCTTTCTTGATTCATTTTTTATTAGGTTAACGTATGTTGATAGTTGGTTTAACAGGCGGTATCGGTTCTGGAAAAACAGCGGCCTCGGACATGTTCAAATCATTGGGCGCCAACATTGTTGATGCAGATATCGTTGCTCGTGAAGTTGTTGAACCGGGAAACCCTGCCTTTATCTCAATTATCGAACATTTCGGCAACAGTATTCTTCAAGACGATAAGTACTTAGATCGCGCACAACTTAGACAAATAATTTTTGCTAAGCCAGCAGAAAAACAGTGGCTTGAAGATTTGTTACACCCTATTATCAGGCAAGAAATTAAAAAGCAACTCAATAACAGCAATTCGCTCTACACTATACTTGTCTCTCCATTGTTATTCGAAACAGACCAATCCAATATGGTTAATAGAACCTTATTAATCGATGTACCTTCTGATATTCAACTAGAAAGAGCATCCAAAAGAGATGACAATTCCAGACAACAAATACAGAAAATTATCGACAGCCAACTACCTCGTGATGTTAAACTTAAAAAAGCAAACGATGTAATATGTAATGATAAAGATTTAGCTGAACTAGAAAAGAAAGTGAAAGAACAACATGCTTTTTATTTGAGACTCGCACATGAACAACATTCTTGAAGTTAATTGCCCTACTTGCTCAAAAGTTGTTGAGTGGTTAGATTCGTCTACGTTTCGTCCTTTTTGCTCAGACCGTTGTAAACAAATAGACTTGGGGGAATGGGCAAGTGAATCATACGCTATTCCAACTGAAGCTAGAGATGAGTGGGAATTAGCTGAGCAACACACTCAACTTCATGAAGAAAATCAACAAAACCACTAAAAGGACCTTACGTGGACACCAATAGCAAATCAAATGATCTCGACGCCCCTGTTTGTATTTTCTGCCAAATAGCCTCAAAAACTGAAGAGGCCAGTATTGTTTATGAAGATGAGGCTTTTATTGCTTTTATGGATGCTTTCCCCCTCACAAATGGGCATTGCTTGGTCATTCCAAAGAACCACTTAGTTCGTCTCGATGCATTAAACGCTAAAAATAGAGCTAAGTTATTTAATATTGGCCATAAAATTATTGAAGCTCAGAAACTAGCTGGCTATGGTATAAATGGTACTAACTTATTAATAAATGATGGTAAAGCCGCAAACCAAACCGTTCCTCACTTACATCTTCACCTTATCCCAAGAGAGAATGGTGACCTGTTAAAGTCCCTGCCGAAGTTATTTTTACATATCACAGGGATATTTGGGTTCAAAACATCACGTAAAAAACTCAATGAACAATCTGAGCTAATAGCTAAAAAGCTATAACGCAATGATTCCTGAAGAAAAATCACTCCAAACCATTGGCATTATTCATTCCCCATTTAAAGAAAAGTTTGGCCTTCCTCGGCAAGCTTCACTCATTAAATCATGCACGGCAGAAATAGAACTTTACAAACCTTTCAATACAGAAGACTTTGTAAAAGGTTTAGAGGCATTCTCTGATATATGGTTAATTTTTGGTTTTCATAAGCATGAGCAAACGGCACATCGGCCTTTGGTAAGGCCACCTCGTTTAGGGGGAAATAAGAAAGTCGGTGTTTTTGCCAGCCGTTCACCTTTTAGACCTAATGGCTTGGGCATGTCACGCGTTCAGCTTATTGAAATCAAAAACCTAAATAATAAAATCAGGCTAAGGATATCGTGCCCTGATATGGTTGATGGCACACCAATATATGATATTAAGCCTTATATTCACTATGCAGATTCAAATGAACACGCTATTTGCGGCTTTGCTCAGGAGATGCCAGAGAACACGTTAAACGTTGAATTTTCACAAGATGCACTCAGTGACTTGTCTAAACTAAACCCTCTTATATACCCAGAATTGAAACAAACTATCTATGAACTACTTGCGCAAAACCCTTGCCCTGCTTATAAAGCTATGACTAAAAACAAAACATATGGTATCAAACTATATGATTTAAATATTGCTTGGCGGCAAACAAATCAACTTGCAATAGTGCAATCAATAATAAAAACAATAGAAAAAGTTTAAGTGACCAGTATTAATCACTTTTTCGCGAGTAAGCTTAATGCCGTATTGGCTTGCTGGATAAATTTATGAAAACCTTCAAAATATCCGATTGTTAATGCATTTGAAGTACAACCCATATCTGAATAAATAAAACCTATCATTTTATTATCCACCTGAAGAGGCGCAATAAAAAATTGTTTTTGGCCCGTTATACCTAAGAATTCTGAACCAACATAAGTTGATACTTCTTTAAATTGCTCACCACCCACCCATACTTTTTGATCGCGTTGAAATAATTGAAAAAGAAAACCAAACTGATTTCTTTCATAACGAACAACAAACCTTTCTTTCCAGTTTTCAGTCCCAGCCCCAACGACATACTTAGCAACAAACTTTGAGTGATGTTTATCAAAGATTGCTAACGAAGTTCTTTCTAACCCAACACCTTTGTGTAGCCCTTTTAATAGAACTTTAAAAATACTGTTGATATTAAACTGACCACTCATCATCTGTTTTATCTGATCTAAAGTTTGAACTTGAAATGCATTATCAGGAGATAACTGCTCAGATAGATCGTCATCTTTAGAGCGTATACTTTTAGCCGCTTTTTTACTCGTAGGCACATAATCAAGTAATACTTTTTTCCCAAACGACATAATGGTGTCCGAAGTTATATCAGCCACTTTCATTATATTTCGTTTAACGTCTTCGGGAGGTATTTCCTGAAAATCTGATATTTTCTGCATAAGATCTTTAAACTCAGCAGAATCCCAGCCCAATAAAGACGCTCGGCTAATTTCATTACCCAGATGAATGGCTTGAATATTTTTAGCTAGCTCATCTGAGCTTGGGCTAGAAATAACATCCATTATCAAACCCTGCATCCGCCATTGCTTCATAAGTGTTTTTGATAGCCGCGTGATGCTAACCCCTAAATATTTTTCAGCAGCACGGTCTTTCTCCTGACCTGTTGAGTGAGCTTCTAAATCATCGCTCAACAACTTAACCTCGGCCTCCTGCACTCCCAACACTAATAGTTCAGCTAAATGGCTCAGTAAACAGGCAACAAATACCTCTTCCTGCTGACTCGGTTTCATTTTAAAGCAGAGCGCCTTTGCTTGGCTTGCAGCATGCAGAGAACTTGCTAAGGTTGACAAAAGCAACGGTGAGCTTTTTTCCTTAAGAACAGCCTCTAAAACCTTAATTGATAAACAAAGTGACCTGATATGTTTAAAACCAATATTGATGACAGCGCGACTAACGGTTGTCACAGGTGCATTATTTGGATTAAAAGTGACCGAATTAGCGACACGAATAATATTTGCAGTCAGGTGCACATCTTTAAGGATGATATTTGCTAATTGCTCACCAGAAGAATCATCCGAACCCGTTACACGATCCAATTCGCTCAGTAAAGTCGATAATACTGCGGCTTCATTATCTTCAAGAAGACGCATCCAACCGTGTAATCCCTTCATTCTTAAACCTCTTTTTTATCATTATTTTTAGTCTAGCAAGGCTTAGCGGTATGTAAAAAAAAGGGGCAACAAAGCCCCTTTTTATACTAGTTTAGTCAATATTCTACCAACCAGCTTTCTCTTTTAGTGCTGAGCCAATATCTGCCAAGGATCTAACAGTTTTGACACCCGCCGCTTCCAGTGCTGCAAACTTCTCATCCGCTGTACCTTTACCGCCTGCGATAATTGCACCTGCATGCCCCATCCGTTTACCAGCTGGCGCTGTGACACCAGCAATGTAAGAAACAACGGGCTTAGTAACATTGGCTTTAATGAAATCGGCTGCTTCTTCTTCAGCTGTTCCACCAATTTCACCAATCATCACAATAGCTTCTGTTTGAGGATCATCCTGGAACATTTTTAATACGTCAATGAAGCTAGTACCCGGAATAGGATCACCACCAATACCAACACAAGTGGATTGACCAAAACCTGCATCAGTCGTTTGCTTAACAGCTTCGTAGGTTAGTGTGCCTGAACGGGATACGATACCGACTTTACCTGGCAAATGGATATGGCCAGGCATAATACCAATTTTCGTTTCACCAGGCGTGATCACACCAGGACAGTTTGGTCCAACCATACGCACGCCAGTTTGATCGAGCTTGACTTTCACATCGACCATATCAAGTGTGGGGATACCTTCTGTAATCGTTACGATTAACTCAATACCCGCATCAATCGCTTCTAAAATTGCATCTTTACAAAAAGGCGCTGGCACATAAATAACACTGGCAGTTGCACCAGTCGCTTCTACAGCTTCTCTAACGGTGTTAAATACGGGCAAACCTAAATGAATTGTGCCACCCTTACCCGGACTTACACCACCCACCATTTGCGTTCCGTAGGCAATAGCTTGTTCTGAATGAAATGTTCCTTGTCCACCAGTGAAACCCTGGCAAATCACTTTGGTATCTTTATTAATTAATACAGACATTATTTGCCCTCCGCAGCGTTAACAACTTGTTGAGCGGCATCTGTTAATGATGTTGCTGCAATGATGTCTAGATCTGATTTCGCTAAAACTTCGCGCCCTAAATCCGCATTAGTACCTTCTAAGCGAACAACGACTGGTACTTTCACACCAACTTCTTTAACGGCACCGATGATACCTTCAGCGATCATGTCACAACGTACGATACCGCCAAATATGTTGACGAGTACGGCTTTAACATTGTCATCTGATAAAATAATTTTAAATGCTTCGGCAACACGTTCTTTTGTTGCGCCACCACCAACATCTAAGAAATTAGCGGGTTTTCCACCATGCAGATTGACGATATCCATAGTACCCATTGCAAGACCAGCACCATTAACCATACAGCCTACATTGCCATCTAGAGCGACATAATTGAGCTCCCATTTAGCTGCGTCTGCTTCTCGCTCATCTTCTTGAGAGGGGTCATGCATTTCACGGATCTTAGGCTGACGATATAACGCATTGCCATCGACACCAATTTTTCCATCCAAACAATGAATATTACCTTCATCCGTAATCACAAGAGGGTTAATTTCCAAGAGCGCAAAGTCATGGTCGTTAAACATATTGGCTAAACCCATGAAGACTTTAACAAACTGTTTAATCTGCTCACCTTTCAAGCCTAGTTTAAAGGCTAGCTCACGACCTTGATAAGGCTGAGGGCCAACCAAAGGGTCAATCGCAGCTTTATGAATAAGTTCTGGTGTTTCTTCTGCAACGGTTTCTATTTCTACACCGCCTTCAGTTGATGCCATAAAAACAACGCGCTGAGAGCCTCTATCAACGACAGCTCCCAAATAGAGCTCATTGGCAATATCCGTGCAGTTTTCAACTAGAATTTTAGTGACAGGCTGACCATTTTCATCAGTTTGATAAGTCACCAGGTTTTTACCTAACCAGTTTGCAGCAAACGCTTTAATTTCTTCTTTAGATTTAACAAGTTTAACGCCGCCTGCTTTACCTCGACCACCTGCGTGAACCTGACACTTAACCACCCACATATCACCACCAATTTTATCGGCAGCAGCGGCGGCTTCCTCTGGTGTATCACAGGCATACCCTGTTGATACTGGCAAACCGTACTCGGCAAAAAGTTGTTTTGCCTGATACTCATGTAAATTCATAGCTTATTCCATCATGTTAGTAATTAATTGACGACTCAAGTAAGTTGTCAAACTTATTAAAATCATCCTAATTTGTTAACCAAACAAGGCTAACTTTCTCGCCTTTCCTTAAATTGGACTGTTCAAAAACAACCCTGCGCTTGAATGCAAGATAATTAGCGCTTCTTCTTATTTGCAATATGAATTGCGTGCCCACTCACTGACAATGCAGCTTCATGAACCGTTTCAGATAATGTAGGGTGAGCAAATACAGTAAGACCAAGATCTTCAGCACTGGAACCAAATTCCATCGCAATAACGGCTTGGGCAATCAGTTCAGAGGCATTTGGGCCAATAATATGCACACCCAGAATGCGATCAGTTTTTGCATCTGCCAGAATTTTTACAAAGCCTGTAGTGCAGTTAGCCGCCATGGCTCGACCACTTGCTGCAAACGGACAAACACCCACGTTGTATTCAATACCATCTGCTTTGAGCTGTTCTTCAGCTTTGCCTACATTAGCAATTTCTGGGTGTGTATAAATAACCCCAGGTATCGTGTCGTAGTTCACTTCAGTTTTTTGGCCAGCAATACGATCTGCGACCATAATTCCCTCTTCAGAGCCTTTATGCGCTAGCATTGGCCCTCTAACAACGTCACCCACGGCGTAGACACCAGGCACACCGGTATTACAGTGATCATCAACAAAGATAAAACCACGCTCATCAAGATTCACACCACAGTCTGCAGATAAAAGCCCATCGGTTACTGGGCTTCTGCCAACCGCAACAATTAACTTATCTACTTTAAGCTCTTGCGTACCTTTTGTATCTTCGTAGCTAACGTTGACTAAGCCGCGTTTGATATCTGTACCACTGACACGCGCTTTAAGTTTTATATCTAAACCTTGTTTTTTGAATTGCTTCAGCGCTTCTTTGGCGACTTGCTGATCTGTGGTACTTAAAAAAGTATCCTGAGCTTCTAGCACAGTAACTTCCGAACCCAGGCGAGCCCAAACACTACCCAACTCAAGACCAATAACACCGGCACCAATAACACCTAAACGCTTTGGCACTTCATCAAAATCTAAAGCCCCTGTAGAGTCAACGATGTAACCGTCAGCTAAGGGTGCTGGTGGTATTTCAACAGGTTTAGAGCCGGTTGCAATAATGACATGTTCGGCATCATACACAGTGACTGCGTCTTTATTATCAGTTACTTCAACTTGCTTGCCAGCAAGTAAGCGACCTTTACCTTGTATTGACGTGACGCCATTCGCTTTAAATAGAGATGCTATGCCGCCGGTCAGATTCTTAACGATGGTGTTTTTTCGATCCATCATTTTAGAAACATCCATTTCTAAATTGTCTAAACCGATGCCATGAACATTAAATTCATGTTTTGCATCTTCATATTTATGGGAAGACTCAAGAAGCGCTTTTGAAGGAATACACCCTACATTCAGGCATGTGCCACCCAAAACTTGCTTACCGGTATCGGAAGTCCACAATTCAATACATGCTGTATTTAAACCAAGTTGTGCACACCGAATAGCAGCAACATACCCTGCAGGACCAGCCCCAATTACAATGACATCATACTTATTTGACATTTAACGTTTAGCTCCAAAATAAGGTTTAAATTTCTAGAAGAATTCTTGCTGGATCTTCAATCATTTCTTTAATAGTAACGAGGAATTGCACAGCTTCTTTTCCATCAATCATTCTATGGTCGTAAGAAAGTGCTAAATACATCATTGGCAATATAAGCACTTGGCCATTGACCGCCATCGGGCGCTCTTGTATTTTATGCATCCCCAATATTGCTGTTTGAGGTGGGTTTAAGATAGGTGTCGACATTAATGAACCAAATACACCCCCGTTAGAGATCGTAAATGTACCACCGGTCATTTCTTCAATAGAAAGTTTTCCTGCTTGAGCTTTAGCACCGAACGATTTAATAGAGCGTTCTACCGTGGCTAAGCTCATGGTGTCCGCATCTCTGAGCACCGGTACGACAAGCCCTTTTTCACTCGATACAGCCACGCCAATATCTTGATATCCATGATAGACAATTTCATCACCATCGATAGAAGCGTTAACGGCAGGGAAACGTTTCAATGCTTCTGCTGAGGCTTTAACAAACAAAGACATAAAGCCAAGTTTTGTGCCATCATGCTTTTTCTCAAATAACTCTTTATATTGCTTTCGAAGCTCCATCAATGGTTTCATGTTAACTTCGTTGAACGTTGTTAACATCGCTGTATTCTGACTTGCATCCAACAAACGCCTTGCAATACTTGCTCGCAACCGCGTCATTGGCACCCGTTTTTCAGCCCTGACGCCGGAAGGTGCATCAATGGGAGCAACAGGAGTATTTGCAACTGGTGACAGCTTAGCTTGCATTGCTGGTTTTGCTTGAGGTGCAGATAAATGGTTAACGACATCCTCTTTAGTCAAACGACCATCTTTACCAGTAGCATTAACATCTGCTGCATTTAAGTTATTTTCTTCTACAAGCTTTTTAGCAGCAGGGCTCATGATAATATCGTTTACTGGTGTTTCCTTTGGCTCAGAGCTTGATGCTACCGGTGCCTCTGCCTTAGTGGATACACTTGCTGCCCCACCCTCGACAAATTTACCGATCACTTCACTACTTAAAACAATATCACCTTCTTGTTTCAAAATAGATTCGATAACACCGTCCGCAGGCGCGACAACTTCGAGCACAACTTTATCTGTCTCAATATCAACGATAAGTTCGTCACGAGATACCGCTTCACCAGGTTGCTTATGCCATGTGGCTATTGTTCCATCCGCTACTGACTCAGGGAAGGTTGGGGCTTTAATTTCTGTAGACATTTCCAATCCTTATTTAATCTTTTTAACAGTAAATGCCTTGTTAACAAGTGCATTTTGTTCTTCAACATGAACCGAAATATAACCTGCAGCTGGCGCAGCGGAGCTTTTTCGACCTGCATATCTTAGGTAGATCTTTTCATCAACTTGCTTGGTTACTCGACGCATTCTGTGCTGGGTCGAGTACCATGCACCCTGATTTTGGGGTTCTTCTTGACACCATACAACATCTTCAATTTTAGGATAATTCATCAAAACTTCTTTCAAATCATCACTTGGGAACGGGTATAACTGCTCTATCCTGATAACGGCAGTATCTTGCACTTCATTTTTCTGCTGATAATCAAGCAAGTCATAATAAACCTTACCGCTGCACATAATGACGCGTTTAACTTTTTTAGGCTCGGCAATTAAATTGTCATTGATTACTGTTTGGAAAGAACCTTCACTCAGATCCTCGAGCGAGGAAATTGCTTCTTTGTGTCTTAACAAGCTTTTCGGTGTTATCGCGATCAAAGGCTTTCTTAGAGGACGTTTTACCTGTCTTCTTAGCATATGAAAGATTTGAGCTGGCGTCGTCGGAACACAAACTTGTATATTATGCTCAGCACAAAGCTGGAGATATCGTTCAATTCTTGCTGACGAGTGCTCTGGCCCCTGCCCCTCATAGCCATGAGGTAACAACATTGTTAAACCACACAAGCGTCCCCACTTATGTTCACCACTGGTAATAAACTGGTCGATAACGACTTGAGCACCATTTGCAAAATCACCAAACTGGGCTTCCCAAATAACTAAAGTATTAGGATTTGTTGTTGCGTAGCCATATTCAAATGCCAGAACTGCTTCTTCCGAAAGAAAAGAGTCAAAAATTTCAAATTTGGCCTGCTCTTCCTTAACATGCTGCAAAGGAATATAAGTCGATGCATCAGACTGGTTATGAAGAACCACGTGTCTATGCGAAAATGTGCCTCTACCGACATCTTGACCTGATATACGAATTGCATGACCTTCATTAATCAGGGAAGCATATGCCATCACTTCACCATATCCCCAATTGAGGGGCATCGCACCTTGCGTCATCTTACTTCGATCTTCCAATATTTTCTGAACCTGACGCTGTATCGGGAAACCTTCAGGTGTATTACTCAGTTTTTTACCAACACGCTGAAGTGTTTTAAGGTTCACTGCAGTCTTGGCTTTCGCTGTCCATTCGTGCCCGATGAAGGGTGTCCAATCAACATACATAGATTTATTTGGCTCAAGAACCAAACTTTTTGTCACATGGTCGCCATTATCCAAAGCATTACGATAATCATCTTCTAACTTCTTGGACTGCTCGGCTGTGATAATATTTTCGTTTAGAAGACGCTCTGCATAAATCGTTTTGGTGGTTTTAATATCTTTAATGACTTTATACATTAAAGGCTGCGTACCCGAAGGCTCATCCGCTTCGTTATGACCTCTACGCCGATAACAGAAAAGATCAATAACCACGTCTTTCTTAAATTGATTTCTAAAATCAATGGCTACCTGAGTGGCAAACAAAACGGCTTCTGGATCATCCCCATTAACATGCAAGATCGGTGCTTCGATCATTTTTGCAACATCAGTCGCATATTCTGTCGAGCGGGTATCTTCACGCTTATTGGTTGTAAAGCCAACTTGGTTGTTGATAATAATGTGGATAGAACCACCCGTTCCATATGCCCTTGTTTGTGACATTTGGAAAGTTTCCATCACAACACCCTGACCAGAAAATGCTGAGTCACCATGCATAATAATTGGAACGACGGACTCGCCTTTAAGGTCTGCCCTTCGCACCTGTCTGGCACGAACTGAGCCTTCGACAACAGGCGCTACGATTTCCAGATGGGAAGGATTGAATGATAAGGCTAAATGTACTTCACCACCCGGTGTCATCACATTAGATGAGAATCCTTGATGATATTTAACGTCTCCCGAACCCATTGATGTCAATTTCTTACCATCAAATTCATCAAACAAGTCTTTTGGATTTTTACCCAAGGTGTTGACAAGAACGTTCAAACGACCTCTATGAGCCATACCAATCACGATTTCTTTTGCACCAAAACCACCGGCACGCTGGATGAGCTCATCCATTAAAGGGATTAAGCTTTCTGCACCTTCAAGACCAAAACGCTTAGTACCTGGGTAGCGTGAACCTAAATATTTTTCAAGACCTTCTGCGGCAGTTAACCTTTCCAATAAATGATAGCGTGTTTCAAATTCATAGTTCGGCTTGCCTTTAACCGATTCGATACGATCCTGAAACCAACTACGAATAGACGTATCGACAATATGCATGTATTCAGCACCAAGAGAGGAGCAATACGTGCTTTGAAGCCCTTCGATAATATGCTTTAAGGTCAGCTGATCTGATCCAAACGCTAAGTTAGCCGTTTGAAATTCAGTATCCAGATCAGCTTCACTTAAGCCATGGTATTCTAATTCTAAATCAGGAACATCTACTCTTTCCATTAACCCTAAAGGGTCTAGCTTGGCAGACTGATGCCCTCTAATTCGATAGGCATTAATTAGCTGAAGAACCTTTACCTGCTTCTTCTCATGCTCAGAAGTAGCGCCAGCGGGAGTAGCTAGATTTTGGTTTATGAGTTTATTTTTGGAAAGATGAAGAAATTGTTCACGAATCGTGGAATGAGGGATATCTTTTTTATCGTGACCATTGACTCGCGGAAGTTGGTCAAAATAACTACGCCATTCTTCTGAGACACCATTAGGGTCAGTAAGGTATGTGTCGTAGAGTTGTTCAACATAAACTAGATTACCGCCGGACAAATGAGATGTCCGCCAGAGTTGTTCCATGATGCTTTCTTGCATTAAAAGCTCGCCTTAGTTAGCAGTAAATGCGAATACTAGGCACTATCTTTTAGGCACTCATGCGGTCAATGAGCAATTCAGGGACAAAGTTCGGCCTATATCCTTCCAAACTGCCCTAAAAAATATGGATGACTGCTGCCTCAAAGATAATACAGGTGTTACCCGCTTTTCCCAGTGGTTATTTTCTCAGCTAACGATTGAAAAAAGCTTTTTGAGCCATTCCTCTCGTTTCCTAAGTTTTTAGATAAACATGACATATTATGTTCATCTAAAAGGATTCATCACTTGATTATAGACACGATTTAAAAAAATGCTTAACAGCACAGTTTGAAATCGTGTCATTTTCTTACAGGCTAATAAATTTGAACAATTATCCTGCAAGAAGTACTCATATTAAGTTGAGCGTTGTAATAACATATTTCTAATATGACCTATCGCTCGAGTAGGGTTTAATCCTTTAGGGCAAACACTGACACAGTTCATGATACCACGGCAGCGAAAAACGCTAAATGGATCATCTAACTCAGCCAAACGCTCTGAAGTAGCGGTGTCCCTTGAGTCTGCTAAAAATCTGTATGCCTGCAATAGACCAGACGGGCCGACAAACTTATCAGGATTCCACCAAAATGATGGGCAAGCAGTTGAACAACACGCACATAGAATACATTCATATAAACCATCTAGCTTTTCTCTATCAGCCGGTGTTTGCAATCTTTCAATCGCTGGCGCTGGCGTATCATTGATCAGATAAGGTTTAATTTTTTCATATTGTTTGTAGAACATCGACATATCTACAACCAAATCACGAATAACAGGCAAACCAGGTAAAGGCCGTATCACTAATTTATCTTTTTTAACCACATCAGATAACGGCGTAATACACGCCAAACCATTTTTACCATTCATATTCAAACCATCGGAACCACAAACACCTTCCCGACAAGAACGGCGATATGCTAACGATGGGTCTTTTACTTTTAACAAGTTTAGAACATCAAGCACCATTAAGTCTTGGCCTTCAGGAATATCCAATTGAACATCCTGCATATAAGGTGTTTGATCTTGCTCTGGATTATAGCGATATAGACTTACTAACATTTTGATATCTCTCCTTAGTAAGACCGAATTTTAGGTGGAAATGCTTCAACAGTCTTAGGCGAGAAATTAACATCACGCTTAGCAACACGCTTTTCATTTGGAAAGTATATGGAGTGTTTCAACCAATTTTCGTCATCACGCTCTGTAAAGTCATTTCGTGCGTGCGCACCACGACTTTCTTTACGCTCTTCGGCGGACACAGCCGTCGAATAGGCCACTTCAAAAAGATTATCCAATTCTAATGCTTCAATACGCGCAGTATTAAAGGCTGAACTCTTATCTTCCAAGTGAGTATTCTTTAAACGTTCGCCTATTTCATCGAGCATCTTAAGGCCTTTTTGCATACTCTCGCCTTCACGGAACACACCAAAATATAGCTGCATAGTGCTTTGTAAATCAGCACGAACTTGAGCAACACTTTCACCTTTAGTCGAGTTATTAAGTCTATCCAAACGCTTCAAAGCAGACTCGATATCAGCTTCTGTCGCATCATCAGAAGAAAAGCCATCGCGTAATGATTTCTCTATTTGAATACCGGCAGCTCGCCCAAACACCACCAAATCCAAGAGCGAGTTACCGCCCAGACGGTTAGCACCATGAACAGAGACGCAGGCAGCTTCACCACAAGCATATAAACCTTCAATAATCTGATCCTGACCATTAGCATCTTGCGTCAGAGCCTGACCACCAATATTGGTAGGAATACCACCCATCATATAATGACAAGTTGGTACAACTGGCACGGGCGCCTTAACAGGATCAACATGAGCAAATGTTTTAGATAGTTCACAAATACCCGGTAGCCTTAGATTCAGAGTTTCTTCACCTAAATGATCCAGCTTTAGGAGTACATGATCTTTGTTTGGCCCACAACCACGACCTTCAAGAATTTCCATAACCATTGATCGAGCAACAACATCTCGACCAGCAAGGTCTTTTGAGTTTGGCGCATAACGTTCCATGAAACGTTCACCTTCACTATTTATCAGGTAACCACCTTCACCACGGCAACCCTCAGTAACAAGCGTGCCTGCACCCGCAATACCTGTTGGGTGAAATTGCCACATTTCCATATCCTGGCCTGGAAAACCAGCTCTAAGCGCCATCCCCATACCATCACCAGTATTAATGAGTGCATTGGTTGTTGATTGATAGATACGCCCAGCACCCCCCGTTGCCATGACCGTTGCTTTCGCTTTAACGTAAACTGTTTCACCCGTTTCGATGCAAATAGCAATCACCCCGACAACAGAACCTTTTTGGTTTTTCACCAAATCGACGGCATACCATTCATTGAGAAAAGTTGTACCACCTTTTAAATTACCTTGGTAAAGGGCATGCAATAAAGCATGACCCGTTCTGTCAGCTGCCGCGCAGGTACGCGATGCTTGTGTGGGGTTATCCGGACCTTTTGACTGGCCACCAAATGGTCGCTGGTAAATTCTACCTTCTTCAGTTCTTGAAAATGGCAAGCCCATATGATCCAACTCAAATACAGCTTGTGGTCCAACCGAACACATATATTCGATTGCATCCTGATCACCGATATAATCGGAACCTTTAACTGTATCGTACATATGCCAGCGCCAATCATCATTAGGATCTGCACTCGCTATAGCACACGTTATGCCGCCTTGAGCAGAAACAGTATGAGAGCGTGTCGGAAATACTTTAGTAATACAGGCTGTTTTTACACCAGATTCAGTAAGCTGCAAGGCTGCTCGCATCCCTGCACCGCCACCGCCTATCACGATAGCATCATAATTGAGTGTTCTTAATTTAGACATTCTTTACAGTCCCCACAATATCTGCACGCCCCAGACCACGTATACGAACATGACCAGACCACTAAGCGCTTGAAATAAAAATCGAAATACCATTGCTTTAATATAATCAGTAGATATTGTCCACAGACCTATCCAGGCATGAGCACCAAATGAGAGTAAAGCCATCAATGAAAATATACGGACCCAAGTCTGGGCAAAAAAAGTTGACCACTGCGTATAGGTTAAATCCGGATTAAGAATTAAATAACCAACAATAAATAACGTGTATGCTGCAAGCACGATCGCACTAACACGTTGAATCATCCAATCATAAAGGCCACTACGCCCAAAACTAGTTACACTTGCTACCACAACCATACTCCTACTGCTAAGATCAGTATTGCTGAAACGGCGATAACGATTTTAGAACCAAACACGCCACCTTCTAGAGTTTCTCCGATACCAACATCCATTAATAAATGCTTCACACCCGCAACCAAGTGATATAGCAAGGCTGAAACGATACCCCAGATTATTAATCTGACAAATAAACCACTTAAGCATTCTTTTACAGTGTTAAAACCCTCTTCACCAGAGAGTGACAATTCAAAGAAATACATCAAAATAGCCACACCCACAAACAGAACAATGCCTGTTGCACGATGAACAATTGACGTTAAAGCGGGGAGCGGAAAACTGAATTGAGTTAGATCGAGATTTACAGGTCGTTTATCTTTCACAGCACATATACTCTCTCAATATTGGTACGTTCACTTACATGAACTTATTTAAGTAGCCAGAATAGCCTATAAAAACAGAACCAACTACAACCGTTGTAATTTTAGTATTACGATAAGAAATCAAGCACAACTAAAATAGCCAAATTAACATAAACACTACTTCAGCCAATCTACTTTCAATGCTAAATTTTGGAAACGAATTATAGGGGCTCAATACACGAAATACAAACACAAGAAAAAAAGAAAACCTAAATACCTATAAGCATAAAAAAAGCTACCTACCTATTACCCATTAGTTAGGACAACAAGCGGCCTTGCACCATTAACTATTTGACGTATTAAAAAAAACAGCCTAACTTGTAGGACATATTTTTTATTAACACTACACTAAAAACATATTGATAAAAACAAACTTAAATTAACCGCTTCAATTTGGTTCAAATTGACAGCTTAAGCACAAATTTAGCGCACACCTTAGACTCACCCGCTCAAAATATAGACAAATTTGTTCTTAATATTTTGTCTAAACGAACAAGCGTGACTCTCAGGAATCTATTTGGCATAATGCGCGAACTTTTTTAGTCGCCTTTGTAATTTTCTTAAACAATATCGCTCATGAAGAGAAAGAGAACTTTTAAAAACGGCTTTCTTTTTTATGCGCTATTCAAGAGAATAGACATTGGCTCACTCCATAAACTAACAGGAGAGCACCATGACTGATAAAAAAGCTCAGTTATCGGTAGATGGCAAAACCATCGATTTACCCATTTATTCAGGCTCCGTCGGGCCGGATGTAATAGATGTACGAGGCCTAGTATCAGAAGGTGTCTTTACTTATGACCCCGGATTCGTATCTACAGCTGCATGTGAATCAAAAATAACCTATATCGATGGTGCAAAAGGCATTTTACTTCACCGTGGTTACCCAATAGAACAGCTTGCCGATCAATCTGACTATTTAGAACTGTGCCATCTCCTTCTTCATGGCGAACTCCCCACTAAAGCTGAAAATGAGAATTTCAGAGCAACCGTTCAGAACCATACAATGGTTCACGATCAGGTTAATCAATTTTTCAGGGGCTTCAGACGAGACGCTCACCCCATGGCAATCATGTGCGGTGTTGTCGGCGCTCTATCTGCCTTCTACCACGACACAATGGATATCTCGGACACCCAGCATCGCGAAATCGCCGGCTTCAGACTAATAGCCAAGATGCCAACCATTGCAGCCATGTGCTACAAATACTCTATCGGCCAGCCTTTCATGTACCCTAGAAATGATCTCGACTATGCCGAGAACTTTTTACACATGATGTTCAGCACGCCCGCCGGAGATATTAAATTCGATCCTGCCATCTCAAAAGCAATGGATAAAATATTCATGCTTCACGCAGATCACGAACAAAATGCATCTACATCGACAGTTCGTCTTGCGGGCTCGACTGGCGCAAATCCATTCGCATGCATTGCCTCAGGCATCGCTGCCCTTTGGGGACCAGCACACGGTGGCGCCAACGAAGCCGTATTAAGCATGCTGAATGAGATTGGTGACGTCTCTAGAATTGATGAATATGTCGCCAAGGCAAAAGACAAAAATGATCCTTTTCGCCTAATGGGCTTCGGGCATCGCGTTTATAAGAACTTTGACCCTCGCGCTAAAGTTATGCGTGAAACCTGTGAAGAAGTTTTAAAAATTCTTGGGCTTGAAAATGACCCATTGCTAAAAATTGCTCGTAGATTAGAGCAGATTGCACTGGAAGATGAATACTTCATTCAGCGCAAACTTTATCCAAATGTTGATTTCTACTCTGGCATTATTTTAAAGGCCATTGGAATCCCAGAGTCAATGTTTACCGTGATATTCGCCATGTCCAGAACCATAGGCTGGTTCTCTCACTGGAATGAAATGGTCAGCACAGACTATAAGATTGGCCGGCCTCGCCAACTGTATACAGGTTACCCCAAAAGGGATTACCCATCTAAATAGCATCATCCAGAACCCAAAAAACAAAGCCCGCACAGATTATTCATGCGGGCTTTTTAGTTTTAGACTCAACATTAAAAAATAATTCAGATCTACAAAAAAACCGGCCTCAGACAACTGAAAACCGGGCCTTGCAACAGAATTAATAGGTAGTAGAGAAGACTACCAGCAATAAAACTAGCTATCCGCTAAAAAGAACCATGTATCTAAAACCGAGTCAGGATTAAGAGAGACACTGTCAATTCCCTGCTCCATCAACCACTTTGCTAAATCCGGGTGATCTGAAGGCCCCTGACCACAAATCCCAACATACTTACCCGCACTTTTACATGCATCAATCGCATTAGACAATAAGACACGAATTGCATCATTTCGCTCATCAAACAGGTGCGCAATAATTCCCGAGTCCCTATCTATCCCTAAGGTCAGCTGAGTCAAATCGTTGGAGCCAATCGAAAACCCATCAAAGTGTTCTAAAAATTGCTCCGCTAAAATGGCATTTGCTGGCAATTCACACATCATAATCACTTTAAGGCCATTTTCACCACGCTTTAAACCCTTATCAGCAAGAAGATCAACTACCTGCTTAGCCTCACCTACCGTTCTAACAAATGGCACCATCACCTCGACATTAGTGAATCCCATTACATTTCGAACTCTTTTTAAAGCCTCACACTCAAGATAGAAACAGTCTCTGAATGTCTCAGAAATATATCTGGAAGCACCTCGAAAACCCAACATAGGATTCTCTTCATCCGGCTCATAAAGTGTACCGCCGATCAAGTTAGCATACTCATTTGACTTAAAGTCAGATAAGCGCACTATTACTTTTTTAGGATAAAAAGCGGCCGCTAAGGTAGAGATGCCTTCAACCAACTTATCAATATAAAAATCAACTGGAGAAGCATAACCACTCGTTCTCTTTTCAACTACCAACTTTACCTCAGAAGGAAGGCTATCAAAATTCAGTAGCGCTTTGGGATGAACACCAATCATTCTATTGATAATAAACTCCAGCCTTGCCAAGCCGACACCATCATTTGGCAAAGCCTGAAAATCAAAAGCACGATCCGGATTACCCACATTCATCATCACTTTAAAATCAAGGTCGGGCATGGTATCGACTGAGTTTTCCTTTAACTCGAAGTCAAGAAGCCCCTCATAGATAAAGCCGGTATCACCTTCAGCACAGGAAACCGTTACATTTTGTCCGGTTTTTAAGATATCACTCGCATCACCACAACCCACTACCGCAGGTATACCAAGCTCTCTTGCAATAATAGCTGCATGACAGGTCCTTCCACCACGATCTGTAATGATCGCTGAGGAGCGTTTCATAACAGGCTCCCAATCAGGGTCTGTCATATCAGTAACCAAGACATCCCCTTC
>TARA_R110002072_G_scaffold274791_1_pt1 | contig 22853 bp, 16 predicted proteins | sample TARA_R110002072 | Tara Oceans TARA_R110002072 (sample SAMEA4397118) | marine metagenome | biome: Polar Biome; feature: [SRF] surface water layer (ENVO:00010504); material: water (ENVO:00002006), including particulate matter (ENVO:01000060) such as... | depth 5 m | reverse complement strand
TTATAGTCCATAATACTGAAATCACAGAAGCCAGAGTTACAGAAATAAATTGGCAAAGGGAAAGATGGGGTGCAATGCAGCACATTACATATGAATTTCCTTTTGACGGAAAAACCTATACAGGTTCCTTCAAGGGTAATAGACTTAAGGGAAAGTTTTTTGTTGATGAAATTATAATGGTCAAATTTGCCACCAAAAAACCACAAATTTCAAAACGTATTAACTTTCAAAATTGATAAAAAAAAACCTATTTTAGTGCTTCTTTATGAACAGACGCACAAAAATCATCCTTACACTATTGCTCATTGCTCAAATGATAGGGCTTCGGCTGCTCTCTTATTTTCCCGAGTTTGTGGAAAAATATTACAGCCTAGGTGTGTTTCCTGTGATTTCAAAAATATCCAGACACCTCTTTGGATGGATTCCTTTTTCTGTGGGTGATGTGTTTTACAGTGCATTGATTATTTTGGGTGTTCGCTGGATCTATCTCAACCTCAAGCGTATTAAAACTAAGCCGCTTGGTTTTTTTCTTGATATCACAGCGACTCTATCTATTGCTTACTTTTTGTTTAATATGCTTTGGGGGTTTAATTACTACAGGGTTCCGTTGCATCAAACACTGGGTGTTGAGCGAGAATACACAACTGAGCAACTCACTTCTTTTACAAAAGATTTAATTTTAAAAGCCAATCAACTTCATCGTGAGCTGGGTTATGAGGACTCCATTAAGGTTGAAAACCCTTTTTCACATCGGCAAATTTTTGATCGCTCCACAAATGGATATGATAACCTTAGCGAAAAGTTCCCCACATTTTCATATCATCCCAAAAGTATTAAACCCTCTGCCTGGAGCTTGGGGCTAAGCTATATGGGTTACAGTGGCTACTACAACCCGTTTACAGCAGAAGCACAGGTTAATGATATGATTTTAGGCCATCGATTTACGGTAGTTACCTGTCATGAAGAAGCCCATCAACTGGGCTATGCAGCAGAAAATGAAGCCAATTTTCTTGCGTATCTGGCAACTACTCACAATGACGATTTGTATTTTCAGTATGCCGGGACCATTTTTGCTTTAAGGTATTGCGTCAATGAACTCGCACGAAGGGATATGAATTTGTATGATGAAATCATCGATACTGTTAATTTTGGGATTCTAGAGAGCTATCGTGAAGTGAGGGAGTTCTGGCAAAGTTATGAGGGCCCTCTTGAATTTATTTCAAAAACCTTTTTTGATGGATTCCTCAAAGCTAATAATCAAGAAAAAGGAATACAAAGTTATAGTTATATGGTAGCGCTGCTGGTAAACTACCATCAAGAAAAACCACTTTAAAAACCCATACTCTCTTAAATTCCTGTTAAAAGGTCCTATGATTCACTTAATATGAGAAGTGTTTTTTATTTTTAGAGATTCAATCTTTCTAATTTAATACACCAATGAAAAAAAAGCTTCTACTTTTCCCCTTATTCTTTTTTATTCTTCACGCCTCGGCACAAGACTATTTTCCAAAGAATGACGGCGTAAGCCACACCAATCAAAACTTCACTGCTTTTACAAACGCAACCTTGTTTGTGACACCTACTCAAAAAATTGAAGGAGGCACACTACTCATTCAAAACGGAGTAGTTGTTGAAGCAGGTAAAAATGTAAACATCCCCGCAAACACAACCAAAATCGACCTTGAAGGCAAACATATTTATCCTTCATTTGTAGATCCATACAGCGATTTTGGCATAGAAAAGCCCAAACGCTCCGGAGGCGGTCGCTCTGCACAATATGAAGCTTCAAGAAGCGGCTATTATTGGAATGACCATATAAGAACAGAAATTAATGCTTTTGAAAAATTTAAGTTTGATGACAAAAAAGCCAAAGAACTTGTTGAGGCAGGTTTTGGTGCAGTGAGCACACATCATCAAGATGGAGTTGCTCGCGGTACCGGAATGGTCGTTACCCTCAATACCAAAGGGAACAATAACGAACGTATCCTTCAACAGAAAGCCACTCAACATTTCTCCTTTACTCGCAGCCTTGAAATGGAACAAGCTTATCCCAGCTCAGTGATGGGTTCCATGGCATTGTTACGACAGATGTATTATGACGCCCAGTGGTATGAGGGCGGCAATGCAACCACAAAAGACCTGGCTTTGGAAGCACTATTAGCTCATAAAAACCTGCCGGCCATTTTTGAATCCAAAGACAAACTCAACAACCTGAGAGCAGACAAAGTGGGTGATCTTTTTAATATTCAATATACCATTGTGGGAAGTGGTTATGAGTATGAAAACATTAAAGAAGTGAAAGCGACAAATGCTACATATATCATTCCGCTGAATTTTCCTGATGCCTATGATGTCTCTAACCCTTATCAGGCAACTTATGTTTCCCTTTCAGACATGAGAAAATGGAACCAAGCACCACAAAATCCAAAGATTCTGGCAGACAATGGTATTCCTTTCGCATTTACTATTCATGATTTAAAGTCCTCTAAAGAGCTCATGGGTAAAATCCAAAAAGCTATGGAATATGGTCTTTCTTTTGAAAAAGCCCTGGAAGCTTTAACTACCATTCCTGCTCAAATTTTAAAAAACAACCGCCTTGGCAATCTTAATAAAAATGCTTTGGCAAACTTTATTATCACTTCCGGTCCACTTTTCGAAAAAGAAACAACTCTTTATGAAAACTGGATTCAAGGAGAGCGTCACGAGATCAATGATATGAGTCAAAAAGACATTCGCGGTGAGTATAACCTTATCGTTGCCGGTACTTCTTACGATTTATCAATCACCGGGGAGCCTGCTAAGCCTAAGGTCGAAATAAAACAAGACACCATCAAGCACAAGTCAACACTGAGCTATTCCAAAAACTGGATTGAACTCTCCTTGACTAAAGATGATGAAACATACAGAATGACTGGAATTGTTAGCAATGATTCAGACAACCTTAGCGGACGACTCATTTTACCTAATGGAAATGAATCTACCTTTAGAGCCAACAAAACTGCACCAATGGGAGAAAACGGTGAAAAGGAGGATGAAGAAGATGAAAATGAAAATAGCATTCCCAAGGTGCTTCCTCTCACCTATCCCAATATGGCATATGGAAACACCAGTCTTCCAAAACCTCAAGACATTTTATTTAGAAATGCCACCGTATGGACAGGCGAAGAAGTAGGCATTCTTGAAGCTACCGATGTATTAATCAAAAATGGAAAAATTTCTAAAATTGGCAAAAACCTTGCAGCCGGTGGAGCCCGCGTGGTGGACGCTACAGGAAAACACCTTACAGCAGGTATCATAGATGAACACTCACATCTGGCACTTTCTTCAGTGAATGAAGGAGGTCATAACTCCTCTGCCGAAGTCAAAATGGAAGATGTGGTTGACCCAGATGATATTGGTGTTTACAGGGCATTGGCCGGCGGTGTTACCTCTGCGCAGTTGCTTCACGGCTCGGCAAACCCCATTGGTGGTCGTTCAGCTCTTGTAAAATTCAAATGGGGTGAAACGGCAGACAATATGATTTACAATAATTCGCCTAAGTTTATCAAATTTGCTCTCGGCGAAAATGTAAAACAATCCAATTGGGGTTCAAACAGCAGATTTCCACAAACCAGAATGGGTGTGGAACAAGTCTACATGGACTTCTTTAATCGTGCCAAGGAATATGAAGCCAAAAAGAAAAGTGGTGCTGCTTTTCGTTATGATGAAGAGATGGAAACGCTTGTTGAAATACTCAACGGTGACCGTTTTATAAGCTGTCATTCTTATGTGCAAAGCGAAATCAATATGTTGATGAAAGTCGCAGAAAAGTTCAATTTCAATGTCAATACGTTCACACACATTCTGGAAGGCTACAAAGTTGCCGAAATTATGGAAAAACATGGGGTTGTGGGCGCCTCTACCTTTAGCGACTGGTGGGGCTATAAATTTGAAGTAAATGATGCGATACCCCACAATGCAGCCATTATGTATAATGCCGGTTTAAACGTAAGTATTAATAGTGACGATGGGGAAATGATTAGACGATTGAATCAGGAAGCGGCTAAAGCTGTAAAGTATGGCGATGTTCCTGAATATGAAGCCTGGAAAATGGTGACGATCAATCCCGCAAAAATGCTTCACATAGATGACCGTGTTGGAAGCATAAAAGAAGGTAAAGATGCCGATGTGGTTCTTTGGAATAACAATCCGCTATCGATGTATGCAAAACCTGAAAAAACGCTTATTGAAGGTGCGGTTTACTTTGATATGGAAGATGATATTCTCAAACGCAACGCCATTAAAAAAGAACGCAACGATTTGATTAAAATGATGCTTGATGAAAAAAATGGAGGTGGAAAAACACAATCACCAAGAAGAATGCCACAGCGTGATTTTCATTGTGAAACAGATCATTTAGCAGAAGGATTCCACAGCCATCATTAATCGCTTAATTTTATAAAAACATAAATATTATGAAAAATATATATAAATCAATCTGCCTTTTGATACTACCTTTTATAAGCATCACATTGACAGCTCAACAAACACCTGCGCCTGCACAATCACAAGCCATCTCAATCACAGGAGCAACAGCTCACATAGGAAATGGCACCATCATTGAAAACGCAACCCTTGTTTTTGAAAACGGAAAAATTACTGCCATCGGTAGTGGTGGAGTCACAAAGGGAAAAGTAATTAATGCTCAGGGAAAACATATCTATCCGGGTTTGATTACTATAAACAACACTTTGGGATTGGGAGAAATTGATGCCGTTAGAGCCAGTATGGATGTCAATGAAATTGGCACCATTACACCCAACGTAAGAAGCTTAATTGCTTACAATGCCGAAAGCAAACTTGTTGAAAGTATGCGTCCCAACGGTGTTCTTCTTGGACAAATTGTGCCCCGTGGCGGAAGAATTACCGGGACCTCATCAGTCGTACAGTTTGATGCCTGGAACTGGGAAGATGCCGCCATTAAAGTAGATGACGCAATCCATATGAACTGGCCAGACAGCTTCAGAAGAGGACGCTGGTGGATGGGTGAATCAAGAGCCTATCAGCCTAACAAAGACTACAACGACAACATTCAGGAAGCCCGTGACTTTTTTAATGAAGCCATAGCTTATCACAAAACCACTCCTATAGAAAAAAACCTTGCCTATGAGTCGGTTAAAGGACTTTTTGATGGCAGTAAAAAGTTTTATGTGAGTGCTTCAAGTGAAAAAGAAATCATAGATGCAATCACATTTGCTAAAGAAATGGGCATTCAAAACACAGTACTTGTAGGCGGATATCACGCCTATAAAATCACTGAATTTCTCAAACAAAATAACGTAGCCGTTGTTGTGGGAAGAACACAAAGCACTCCCAATTTTGAAGATGACGATTATGACCTTCCATATAAAGCACCAAAACTACTCCAAGACGCCGGACTTTTGGTGTCTATTAATCCGGGAGGACGCATGGAGCGTATGAACACAAGAAATCTTCCCTTTTATGCAGGTCAGGTTGTGGGTCAAGGCATGAGTAAGGAAGATGCGCTACAGTTAATTACTTTGAATGCTGCAAAAATTTTAGGTATTGATGCAAATTATGGAACATTGGAAGTGGGAAAAAGTGCTACTTTATTTATATCTGAAGGAGATGCATTGGATGTGAGAGGAAACAAACTAACGCACGCGTTTATTGATGGAAGAGAAGTTTCGCTCCAAAGCCATCATACCACATTATATAACAGATATTCAGATAAGTTAAAAACAGATTAAAAAAGAATATTTAAAATCTCTTAACCTGCTTTTCCATTGATGGAAAAGCAGGTTTTTTTATTCATAAACAGCATTAGGAGGTGCTGTAAATAAACTATCAGCCGGAGGAGTTTCAGAAACCTCTACTTCAGAAAATGACATTGTTTGAGAAGGTTTCACCGGCTTTTCATTTTTAACATCATACCAAATTAATTTTTCAGGAAGTAACAAGCCGTTTTCTTCAAGCCATTGATCATATTTGATTAAATGCCACTCGGTACTTTTCTCTCCTTCAAAATAAGTGACGGTGTATCCCAACCATTCCATTCTATTTGTTTCTTTATCATAATATATGATGTATTCGTCATCCGGCGAATCCCCCACACTTCTGCCAAACCCAATGTGAATTGCACCCAGATTTTTTCTTTCAAAAACCACATCTTTACGCTCTGTATAAAAGGCTCCCGGGTCTGAAATGATAAAGGGCATGGCGTGAAAATAAAAAATGAGATTGTAATAAAAGTTTGAATTTCCCTTAAAAGTTTGGTCTGGATCTAGCTTCCAAACATTTCTTCCATCAAAGCCCAAAGTAAAAGTCTCTGCTTCAATTCGGGTTTTTCGGGATTTTAAATCAGTTATATGGACTTCAGCACCATCACTTTTTTGAACTTTAAAACTGAAACTGTTCATTTTTTCCCAGTTTTCAAGGCCCCCATGAGCTTCAAATATTTTATTCAAAATTAAAGGAAACTTCTTACCCTCTTCAACTTTAGGGGTTAGCTGTCTTGGTTCTTGTTCTTTACTTTGGTTACAAGAATAAAATAGAACGACACTCAAAATCAATACTAAAAAACGTTTCATAAAATCAATTTAATCTATGTATAAAGATATTTATAATTAAGGTCTTAATCCAAACCTTCGCCACTAAAGTTTGTAAAAAAGAAATATCTTTGTTTTATGCATAAACACATAAGCAGCATCCAAAACCCTTTAATCAAACAATTGTTATTGCTTCAGGAAAAATCCCGTGAGCGGAGAAAAACCGGACTTTTTGTAGTGGAAGGTGAACGAGAAATTTCGCTTGCAGTGAAAGCTGGTTATGAACTAGTTTCTCTTTTTTATTGCAATGAAATTTATTCAGAGCATATTTTTAAACATTTAACCGGGCAACCAATGGATCGCATTGAAGTGCCTATTGAAGTGTATCGCAAAATAGCTTACCGCGAAAGCACAGAAGGAATCATCGCAATCGCAAAATCGAAAGCTCATTCACTGGACTCGCTTCATTTCAATTCAAAAAAACCTTTAATTCTCATAGCTGAAGCTCCTGAAAAACCGGGTAACATCGGCGCTCTTTTACGCACTGCTGATGCAGCAAACCTTGATGCGGTTATTATTGCAAACCCAAAAACAGACCTTTACAATCCCAATGTGATAAGGAGTAGTGTGGGTTGTTTGTTTACCAATCAAATTGCAACAGGAAGCACACAGGATATCATTTTGTTCCTAAAAGAAAAAAACATCGCTATTTATGGGGCAGCTTTGGAAGCTTCTATAAATTATACAACTATTGATTATAAGAAAGCCTGTGCAATTGTTGTAGGAACTGAATCTACCGGCTTGAGTGATGAATGGACACAAAACACCACACAAAACATCATCATTCCAATGGATGGTGAAATTGACTCAATGAACGTCTCAGTAGCAGCCGCAATTCTTATCTTTGAGGCTAAAAGGCAAAGGAATACTAAGTAATCTCCAAATTCTAAATAATAAAGCGCCAAATGACCCCACAAACACTTTTTTACATCATAATCGGTATTTTGATTTTCAGTTTTATTACTGACAAATGGCTGAATTTTCTCAATGCTAAAAAGTTTGACACCCCCATCCCCAATGAGTTAAAAGATGTCTATGACGAAAAAGAGTATGAAAAATCACAGCAGTACAAAAAAGTAAACTACAGGTTTTCATTGTTGAGTTCAACGGTGATGTTTGTGGCTACCTTGCTGTTTTTCTTTTTGGATGGCTTTGCGTTTGTAGATGGCATTGCACGGGGGTTTACAGACGACTCTATTTTGGTGGCACTGGTGTTTTTCGGGATTATTTTTATTGCTAGTGATTTGCTTTCCACACCGTTTTCTTATTACGATACTTTTGTGATTGAAGAAAAGTTTGGTTTTAATAAAAGCACCAAAAAACTGTTTTTTGCTGACAAGCTAAAAGGCTTGGTGTTGGGGGCGCTTTTGGGTGGTGGTATTCTGGCACTCATTATCTGGTTTTATGAATCCACCGGGAAGGATTTTTGGATTTATGGTTGGATTATGATAACTGTTTTTACGGTATTTATGAATATGTTTTATGCAAAGCTCATTGTACCGATTTTCAACAAACAAACCCCTCTTGAGGAAGGAAGTTTAAGAGACAAAATAGAAGCCTATGCTCAAAAAGTGGGCTTTCAGCTCGACAACATTTTTGTAATTGACGGCTCCAAACGCAGCTCCAAGGCCAATGCATATTTTTCAGGCTTTGGAAAGGAAAAGCGCATCACGCTTTTTGACACCCTCATCAACGACCTCAACGATGAAGAAATCGTGGCCGTTTTGGCGCACGAAGTGGGGCATTACAAACGCAAACACATTATCGTTAACCTGTTGAGCAGTATTTTGTTAACGGGTTTTACACTTTGGTTGCTTTCGCTGTTTATTGGGAGTCCGTTATTGTCACAGGCCCTGGGCGTTGAAGTGCCTTCATTTCATATTGGGCTGATTGCATTTTTTATTCTTTACAGTCCCATTTCCACCATTACCGGCTTGGTGATGAATTATTTGTCGCGGGTTTTTGAGTATCAGGCAGACAATTATGCCAAAGCCACTTATGCCGGTGAACCCCTGATTTCGTCACTCAAAAAGTTGTCAAAAAACAATTTAAGTAATTTGACACCCCATCCCTGGTATGTTTTTATTCATTATTCGCATCCCACATTATTGCAACGTTTCCGCAATTTAAAGGCATAAATATTGTTGTATCTTAAAAAAGTTAGTTGTACTTTTAGGTTATGACCCAGGATGTTTTAGAAAAAGAAAACAAAGAAATTGCCAAGCAATACAAAGAGCTTCTTAAAATCAGTTACCGCACACTTTCCCCGGAGGATAAAAAACTGATAAGAAAGGCCTTTGATATTGCTGTGGATGCACACAAAGAACAACGGCGAAAATCAGGTGAAGCTTACATCTTTCACCCCATTGCCGTTGCTAAAATTGTCGCATCAGAAATTGGCCTTGATGCTACATCCATTGCTGCCGCTTTACTGCACGATGTTGTTGAAGATACCAGTTATACCCTCAACGACATAGAACAACTTTTTGGGGCTACCGTAGCTCGCATTGTTGATGGTCTTACAAAAATTTCAGCGATTGAACAGGAACGGGACGTTTCACTTCAAGCAGAAAATTTTAGAAAAATGCTACTCACTCTCAATGAAGATGTGCGGGTCATTATCATTAAAATTGCAGACCGCCTGCACAATATGCAAACGATGGAGTCCATGAGACAGGACAAGCAAATTAAAATAGCTTCAGAAACACTTTACATTTATGCTCCACTAGCTCACAGAATAGGTCTATACAACATTAAAACCGAGCTTGAAGATTTAGGACTCAAATACACAGAACCTGAAGTATATAATGACATTTTTTATAAAATAAAAGAAAGTAAAGAGGAGCAGGATAAATACATACAAGAATTCAACACCATCATAAAATCATCACTAGACAAAGAACAACTAGATTATGAAATAAAAGGACGCCCAAAGTCCATATTTTCAATTCGCAGAAAAATGCTGATGCAAAATGTTTCTTATGAGGAGGTGTATGACAAATTTGCGGTGAGAATTATTTACAAATGTGATTTAGAGCAGGAAAAATTTATCGCCTGGAAGATATACTCCATCGTAACTGATCATTTCAGGCCAAATCCAACACGTCTTCGGGATTGGATTTCTTCGCCAAAATCAACCGGCTATGAAGCACTTCACATTACCGTTATGGGTCCCAAAGGGCGCTGGGTTGAAGTTCAAATTCGCAGCGAGCGCATGAATGAAATTGCCGAAAAAGGCTTTGCCGCTCATTACAAATACAAAAACAACAACGAAGAAGAAGATCAAAACCTGGAACTATGGCTCAATCGCCTACAGGAAGCTCTTGAAGATTCTGAAACTAATGCCGTTGACTTTGTTGAACAGTTTAAACTCAACCTGTATGCTAAAGAAATATTTGTTTTCACTCCCAATGGTGATTTAATTTCACTTCCCAAAGGCGCCACAGCACTTGATTTTGCTTTTAGCATCCACACAGAAGTGGGCATCAAAACCCGTGGCACAAAAGTCAATGGAAAACTAATGCCGCTAAGTACACAGTTAAAAAGTGGTGACCAAGTGGAAGTCATAACTTCAGAAAATGCAAAACCAAACGCAAACTGGTTAAATTATACCACTACTGCTAAAGCGAAATCAAAAATAAAATCTTCTCTCAAAGAAGAAAAGAAAAAAATTGCAGAAGATGGAAAAGAGATTTTAACCCGAAAGTTGAAATCCTTGAAAATAAATCTTGATGAAAAAACCATCAATCAAATGGTGGTCTTTTTTAAAGTAAAAACAAGCCTTGATTTATTTTACAGAGTGGGAAATGGCATTATTGACAACCAGCAACTAAGGAACTTTGCCGGCTCAAGAAGCAATGCATTTATCGGGTTTTTCAAAAACAAAATACGCAAACAGGCAGACCCTGTTGAGATTGAAAAAGATGAACTTTCAGTCAAGTATGATCAACTTGTTTTTGGAAAAGAAGAAGAAAAACTCGACTACACCATTGCAAATTGCTGTAATCCAATACCCGGTGATCCAGTTTTTGGGTTCATAACTGTAAGTGACGGCATTAAAATTCATAAAAACAATTGTCCTAATGCGCTTCAACTCCAGAGTAATTTTACCTATAGAATTATTCAGGCAAAATGGATAGACTCTTCGCAGCAAGATTTCAAAGCTCAGTTGAAAATTACAGGTATTGACAATCTGGGATTGGTAAATTCTGTTACAAAAGTGATTTCAAATCATATGAATATTGACATAAAAAGTCTCAGTTTTGATAGTGATGACGGCGTTTTTACTGGTAACATCATCGTGATTGTAAAGAATAAAAACATATTAAATGAAGTCATCACCAAAATCAAAAAAATTAATGGGATTGATAAAGTGACAAGAGTGTAAAAAAAACGTAAATTTGCAGTTGAAAAATGACAGATACAAAAACAAATATTAGTAACAACCAGGCAATCGTTAAAAATGTTTTTACAAACTTTTTAGAAGAAAAAGGGCACCGTAAAACACCAGAACGCTTCGCAATTCTTCAGGAAATTTACAACAGTACAGAGCATTTTGATATAGAATCACTCTACATCAAAATGAAGAACAAAAAATACCGTGTAAGCAGGGCAACACTCTACAACACCATTGAGTTGCTTCTTGATTGTGGCTTGGTGCGCAAACATCAGTTTGGTAAAAATCAGGCGCATTATGAAAAATCTTATTTTGACCGCCAACACGACCACGTTATTTTAACTGATACCGGTGAAGTCATCGAGTTTTGTGACCCGCGCATCCAATCGATAAAAAAAACCATAGAAGAAGTTTTTGATATCGAAATTACAAATCATTCACTTTACTTTTACGGAAACAAAAAACAACCGAATAATACTTAAATAATGGCAGTAGATTTACTACTTGGTCTGCAATGGGGAGACGAGGGAAAAGGAAAAATAGTGGACGTTTTAACCCAAAACTATGACATTGTAGCAAGATTTCAAGGCGGCCCCAACGCAGGGCACACGTTAGAATTTGATGGCATAAAACACGTCCTGAGAACCATCCCATCAGGTATTTTCCATCCAAAAACAATCAACCTTATTGGAAACGGAGTTGTCATAGACCCTGTGGTCTTTGTCAAAGAGTTGGAAGGCCTTGACAAATTCAAAATTGACTATAAAAGCAAACTTTTTATTTCGCGTAAAGCGCACGTGATACTTCCCACCCATCGACTTCTGGATGCGGCTTCTGAAGCTTCAAAAGGAAAAGCAAAGATAGGCTCAACTCTCAAAGGAATCGGTCCCACCTATATGGACAAAACCGGAAGAAACGGCTTGCGCATTGGCGACTTGGAAATGCCAAAATGGGAGAAAAATTATCGTGCGCTTGCAGAAAAACACCTTGGGCTTATCGACTTTTATAATGTGGATGTACAGTTTGACCTTGATGAAATGGAAGAAGAATTTTTTGCAGCCGTTGAAACATTAAAAACACTCACATTTATTGATAGTGAAGAATACCTTCATCAAGCACAAAAAGAAGGTAAATCTATTCTTGCAGAAGGTGCTCAAGGCTCCCTTCTTGATATCGATTTTGGAACATATCCCTTTGTAACCTCCTCAAACACTACAGCTGCTGGTGCTTGTACCGGCTTGGGAATTGCTCCCAATAAAGTGAAAGAAGTATATGGCATCTTTAAAGCTTATACCACGCGTGTGGGAAGTGGCCCTTTCCCTACTGAACTTTTTGACGAAGTGGGAGAAAAAATGGCTAAAATTGGCAATGAATTTGGCGCAGTAACCGGAAGACCCAGACGCTGTGGTTGGTTGGATTTAGTAGCATTAAAATATGCCGTTGCCGTAAACGGAGTTACTCAACTCATGATGATGAAAGGGGACGTTTTAAGTGGGTTTAAAACCCTGAAAGTCTGTACTGCATACAAATACAAAGGAGAAACCATACATCACTTACCCTTCAATATTGAACCTGAAAATGTAACACCTCTATACATTGAAATGAAAGGCTGGAAAGAAGACCTTACAAAAATTAAAGAAACCAACAAGTTTCCGGAAGAACTTAACATGTATATCGACTTTTTGGAAAAAGAACTTGAAGTTCCCATTAAATTAGTTTCTGTGGGACCAGACAGAACGCAAACCATTCACAGATAAACTCAGAAAATTTGCAAATGGCATTACCAAATCGATACACAACAAAAGTACTGATGGTTCTCCTGTTTGCTGTGAATATATCCTTTCTTTTTGCTCAACAACCCCAAAAAGTAGAAGTTCAATCCGGTTTTTTGGACATAAGACCCGATGTGCCCAATGCTGTGATATGGACACGGGAAGCAGATGAACAAGTTTACATAGTTCATGAAGGTATAGAAATGTGGTGTGACTTAGCGTTTATGTACAATAAAGATAATTTTGTGAAAGCCTTTGGTAATGTGCGTATTACCCAAGGAGATACCATGACTCTGAATAGTAAATATGCAGAATACAATGGCAACACAAAATTTGCTTTTGCCAGCGGGGATGTGATTTTAAAAGAACCCAATTCCACTTTAACAACAGATACTCTTTATTTTGACAGAAACAAACAACAGGGGTTTTACCGCAGTGGCGGAAAAGTTGTAGATACCGCCAGTACACTCACCAGCCGTATTGGGCGCTATTTTGCTGAAACGAAACGCTATCAGTTTTTGTCAAATGTGGTTTTAGTAAATCCGGATTACACCATTAATACAAACCAACTCGACTTTTATACTGAAACAGGGCATGCCTATTTATATGGCCCCTCAACGATAACCGGTGAAACCAGTGATGTCTATTGTGAGCGCGGCTTTTATGACACTCGAAACGACAAAGGTCATTTTTCCAAAAATGCAAAAATTGATTACGAAAACAGAACAGTGTTTGGCGACAGCCTCTACTTTGACCGAAATAAAAATTTTGCGTCTGCGACAAACAATATAAAGATACTGGACACACTAAACAATAGTATTGTTAGAGGACATTATGCCGAAATTTTCAGAGACAAAGACTCTGTATTTATTACAAAACGTGCAGTTGCCGTTACCGTGAGAGATAATGACTCGATATATATGCACGCAGACACCCTTAGAATTACCGGAAAACCAGACCACCGCATCCTTAAAGGATTTTATGATGCCCGCATTTACAAAAGCGATATGAGCGGCAAATCTGATTCTATTTACAGCGATGAAAAAACCGGAATCACAAAAATGCTGCGTAACCCTGTGATGTGGAGTGGTGAAAGTCAAATGACGGGAGACACTATCCACTTGCTGTCAAATACACAAACCGATCAACTCGACACACTCAAAGTGTTCAACAACGCCTTCCTCATTCAAAAAGACAGTGCCGGTTACAATCAGGTTAAAGGTGACATCCTCATTGGTTTGTTTACAGACAACGAACTAGACACCATCAACATCAACAGAAATGCAGAAGTCATATTTTATACACGAAATGATAACGATGAACTTGTGGGCATCAATCATTCCCGTTCCAGCTCGTTGCAAATCACTTTAAAGGAACAGGAAATAGAAACCATCAGATTCATTAGACAAGCAGACGGAAAACTGCATCCGGACTCTCAGTTTCCCGAAAATGCCAGAATACTAAGAGGCTTTGAGTGGCGTGGAGAAGAACGATTACTTTCCAAAGAAGATTTATTCAAAGGAAAGCCCATCCCCATTTTACCAAAGATTACCGGCATACCCTTACCAAAACTGGAAGAAGCATTTTTTGAAGATACACCAGAGGAAGAAATGAATATTCCGGAAGCCTCGCGTTTACTCCCAAAAGATTTACAAAACAAGCCCAATGACTTTACACCTTTGAGTGATGAAGATGACTCAGAAGACTCTGATAATTCAGAAATAAATAAAGATCAGAAAATTGAAGAATAATATCCTGAGTTTTATATTGAATCTGAAAAGGTATTAAATAGTATGTCAAACAAAGAAGATTTCTTTACATATCAAGCCCAGACAACTGCGCACCCACTTGCTATGGAAGTCTCCCATGCAAAAGGATCTTACATTTATGACACAGAGGGTAAAGCACACCTCGACTTTGTGGCAGGTGTTTCTGCCAGCACTTTAGGGCATTGTCACCCCAAAGTTGTAGAAGCCATAAAAACTCAAACAGAAACCTATTTACACGTGATGGTCTATGGCGAATACATTCAAAAACCAGCCGTAGAATTTACGAAACTTTTGGCGTCCCATTTGCCAAAAACCCTATCCACAACCTATTTAACAAACAGCGGTACCGAAGCCATTGAAGGTGCCATCAAACTCGCCCGTCGCATCAACGGAAGGTCACAAATAATAAGTGCACATAATGCCTATCACGGAAACACAATGGGCTCCTTGAGTATTATGGGTTTTGAAGAACGTAAAAGTGCTTTCAGGCCTTTAATACCAGATGTTTCTTTTATTTCGTTCAACGACGAATGTGACCTTCAAAAAATCACAAACAAAACCGCCGGAGTGGTACTGGAAACCATACAAGGCGGCGCCGGATTTCTATTGCCCAAAAATGAGTATCTAAAAAAAGTAAGGCAGCGCTGTGATGAAACAGGCGCTCAGTTAATCCTTGACGAGATTCAGCCGGGTTTTGGCCGCACCGGGAAACTTTTTGGATTTCAAAACTTTGATTGCATACCGGATATTCTAGTAGTTGGAAAAGGAATGGCCGGTGGTATGCCGGTGGGGGCATTTATTTCGTCAAAAGAGAAAATGAAACTTTTACAAGAAAACCCAAAACTGGGTCACATCACTACTTTTGGGGGGCATCCCGTTATTGCAGCAGCAGCACTGGCTACTCTCAAAGAATTAACAACATCAAATCTCATAGCTGAAACTTTAGAAAAAGAAAAACACTTTAGAAGATTATTAAAACATTCCATAATTGAAGAAGTGAGAGGAATGGGGCTAATGCTTGCCATTTTGGTAAAAGATGAAGAAACTGCTACTCAAGTGATTCTTAAATGTAAAGACAAAGGATTGATACTTTTTTGGCTGCTTTTTGAAGGAAAAGCCATACGCATCACACCTCCATTAACCATTTCAAAAGAGGAAATTGAAGAAGGCTGCCATATTTTGTTAGAAGTTCTTGATACAATTTAAACCAAATATCACATCTATCTATATGATTTTGAGAGTATTAAATGTTTTTTGATGTTGATTAATTTGTTAACAAGATATTAGGCACAAACTTTGAATATAGATTTACATTAGTAAATTTAATTAAAGAAGAAATCCCAAAAATCCACGTCTATGCATTTAAGCCATAACGAAGACAAAAATTTCTCACTTTCCCGTTTTGAATCCATGTTAAAAACTAATAATGTTCTTTTCTTTGACTCAGAAGAATTTGAAGATATTATTAATTATTACATGGAAAACGGAAAAATTGCTTTGGCCAAAAAAGCGACAAAACTTGGTCTGGAACAGCATCCAACATCAACAAATTTAAAATTGTTTCAGGTAGAGATGTTTATTTTTGAAGATAAACTGGAAGTTGCTGAAGAATTGCTCAACGAATTGCAACTTCTTGACAGCACAAACGAGGAAATTTATATTCAGCGAGCAAATATCTATTCCAGAAAAGACAATCACAAAAAGGCAATTCGTTTGCTTGAAAAAGCACTTGAATTAACTGAAGATGAGGCAGACGTTCTGAATCTTATTGGGATGGAATATCTTTTTCTCGAGGATTATGAAAACGCCCGTTATTATTTTATGAAATGTGTCGAGATTGACATTTATGACTATTCCTCGCTTTACAATGTGATTTACTGTTATGAATTTATGGAACTTCACAATGAAGCCATCGATTACTTAAACATCTATCTCAATTCAAACCCTTATTGTGAAGTGGCCTGGCATCAAGTGGGAAAGCAGTATTTTATGATGAAGAACTTCAAAAAAGCACTGGCTGCATTTGACTTTGCCATCATTTCAGATGACACCTTTGTGGGAGCCTATCTGGAAAAAGGTAAAGTACTAGAAAAAATGAAGCGTTTTAATGAAGCAATTGAAAACTATACAATCACCTTAAACCTTGAAGATCCAACCTCTTTTGCCTTATTGCGCATAGGCAAGTGTCATGAAAAACTGGGAAACAAAGACCTGGCTCTTGAATATTATCAAAAATGTGTCGAAGAGGACGCCCTTTTAGACAAAGGCTGGATTGCCATCACCGATTTTTACATCAAAAAAAGAAATTACCAAAAAGCGCTTTACTACATAGATAAAGCCATCAATATTGACAGTGAAAATGTCCATTATTGGAAGCGGTATGGTAATATCAACTTCAAATTAGGACTTTTTGAGGAGGCTGAAATTGGTTACAGACGCGCCATTGAGCTGGGCAACTATGAATTACAAACCTGGTTAAGCAGAACAGATCTTTTAATGCAATTAGGGGAATTTGAAGCTGCCATCAACAACCTGTTTCAAGCAACTGAGTTTTATCCTGAAAATGCAGAGCTTGAATACCGATTGAGTGGTTTATTTTATTTTTTAAACGACACCATTAAAGGAAAATTCCACCTTGAGAATGGGTTGAAAATTGATTCAGATTACAGCATGGTTTTAGAAATACTCTTTCCAAGTGTTTTTGAAATGGAAGAGGTTCAAAATTTAATCAATCCCTTCCGAAAAAGTTCCCAATAAATTTCTTTATTTTTGGGCTTAAATCAACCCATTAATGAAAGAAAAACAAACCCTGCAACACTTTTTTTTATTTTTAAAAGGAATCGCTATGGGAGCAGCAGATGTCGTTCCGGGTGTCTCTGGAGGAACCATCGCCTTTATCTCGGGTATATACGAAGAACTTGTAACTACAATTCACAATTTAAATCTCAATTTTTTTTCGGTTTGGAAGGAAAAAGGCTTTTTAAGAGCTTGGAAGTTATATAACCTTCGGTTTTTAGTAATTCTTTTTGGGGGTGTTTTAACAAGCATTCTCACTCTTGCAAAACTAATTGGATGGCTTCTTGAAAACCAACCTATTTTAGTTTGGTCTTTCTTTTTTGGACTTATTGTTGCAAGTATTGTCTATATTGGGAAACAAATAAAACCCTGGAATATAAAGATTATACTTGCTATTTTATTAGCAACTTTTGGCTCTTTCTTCATTACACTTGCAGAACCAATGACCTCACCTGAAAGCAATTGGTTTATCTTCTTTTCAGGATTTATAGCTATCATCGCAATGATACTTCCGGGGATTTCTGGCTCATTTATTTTACTATTAATGGGTTCTTATGAAGTTATCTTAAAAACACTTAATAATTTCAGGGAATCACTTTTTGAAGCAAATTGGGAACTATTGGGAGAGTCAATACTGAAATTAACTATTTTTTTAATCGGAGCCGTTATAGGTTTAAAGCTTTTTTCGGGTGTTCTCACCTGGCTTTTTAAAAACTTTAGAAACTTAACATTAGCTATTTTAACAGGCTTTATGATTGGTGCATTAAATAAGGTTTGGCCTTGGAAAGAAGTCCTTTCGTGGCGAGTAAACAGTAGTGGTGAAAATGTACCTTTCCTAGAAGAAAGTGTCTTACCTTCAGATTTTATTGGAAATCCACAACTCATAGGTGCAATAATATGTATACTTATAGGGTTTCTAAGTATATTTATTCTGGAAAGAATTGCTTCTAAAAAGGCAAAAAAAATATGACACAACCCCGCACATTCTCAGACAAAATATGGCTTTTATTGAAAGGTCTTGCAATGGGTGCCGCAAATAAAGTACCCGGTGTGTCTGGGGGCGTGGTTGCTTTTGTCGCCGGGTTTTATGAGGAATTTATCTACTCTCTACAAAAAATAAACAGAAAAGCTTTCAAATTAATCATTGACGGAAGGTATCGCAGTTTTTATCGTTACATAAACGGACAATTTCTGGGGGTGTTAATCTTGGGTATGCTTATAAGCTACTTTAGTGTTTCTCAATTGCTCGACTACTTGATTATTCATTATGAACTTTTTGTTTGGAGTTCCTTCTTTGGAATGATCATTGGCTCTATCTATTACATTGCAAAAGATTTTGACGAATGGTCAAAAAGAAACATCGCAATACTGCTTTGTGGAATTATTGCCGGAGTAAGCATTAGCTTTCTGGAACCGGCTACTGAAAATGACAATCTTATTTTTGTCTTCTTTTGCGGAATTATTAGTGTTTCAGGGATGACTTTGCCTGGGCTTTCAGGTTCATTTATTTTAATTTTACTTGGAAACTATGTATTATTACTTGTTGACTCAGTCAATGCTCTTTATGATACAATGGCAGAATTGATTCTTTTTGATTTTAGTTTTGTTAAAAATACTGAAAGACTAAGGCTTTTGAAAGTGTTATTTTCATTTTCACTGGGTTCTCTCGCCGGTTTGGTTACACTTTCTCATTTATTAGGGTATCTTTTAAAACATTTTAAAAGCGCCACTTATGCCGGTATCATTGGATTTATTGCAGGTTCTTTAGGTGTGGTTTGGCCCTGGAAAGAAAAAATAGTTGCAAAAGACACTTTTGGAAATACCCTCTATGATGCGCAAGGAGACGAAATTCTAACCAATTATAAAAGATTTATCCCAAATTCAATAGATTTAGAAACAATCATCGCAATCTTTTTTATATTTGTAGGCATTCTTATCGTTTTGGCTTTGGGCTGGTATGGAGAGAAGACAAAAAAAACAAAATAAGTATTTTTAATCCCCAATGATACTAATAACTAATCCAAATTTTTATTATGGCTATCTATGGTCTTTTGGGGAAAAACATTTCTTATTCCTTTTCAAAAAAATATTTTGAAGCTTTTTTTGAAACGAAACAATTGAATCATCGTTACATCAATTTTGACCTTGAATCTATTGATGAAATTCAAAATATTCTCTCTAAAGAAAAAAACCTAAAAGGTTTAAATGTTACCATTCCTTATAAAGAACAAATAATCCCCTTCCTTTATAAAATGGATAAAGAAGCCAAAGAAATTGGCGCGGTAAATACTGTAAAAATTTCTAAGAAAGGAAACTTGATTGGCTATAATTCTGACCATTATGGTTTTGCAAAATCACTGGCTGAACATTTTCCCATTGAAGGAAAGAAAGCACTAATTCTGGGAACCGGAGGAGCTTCAAAAGCAGTTGCATATGTATTAAAAAGTTTAAATTTTGATTACAAATATGTGTCAAGGGATAAAAAGGAAAACGCCAATAGTTATGACAATCTTACTACAAATATCATTGAAAGTCATAAACTAATAATTAATTGCACTCCTTTAGGTACGAGTCCAAACATTAATTCCTACCCGAAAATTCCATATGATGGTGTAGGAACCAAACACCTCCTTTTTGATTTAATTTACAATCCAAGACTTACTTTATTTTTAAAATTAGGGAAAGACCAAGGAGCCAGAATCGTAAATGGAGAGGCCATGCTCAACTATCAGGCAAAAAAATCATGGGAAATTTGGAATTCTTGAACTAAAAGTCAATCAAAATAGCTGTTAAACTTTGCAATTCCAAGAGTTGTCACTATCTTTCCATCCTCAACAAGTTGTGAACCTTAACATTGAAACAAATGTCTGAAGAAGAAAATAAACCCAAAAGCAAAGAAGTACTTAACTCGGAAAAAGACCAAAACAAGCCGCTTGACTCAAGTGACGAATCAACTTCTCAAGAAAACGAAATACAAAATAAATCTGAAGAATTAGAAACACTAACCCCAAAGGCTACAAGTGATGAATTAAATGATAATTCTGATGCTGTTGAGAATGAAAGTCAACCTAAGGAAACCTCTGAAGAAAAGTCCTCTGAAAGTTCTCCTGAAGTGAAATTAGACAATGAAAATACCACTCCTTTGACAGATGAAAGTGAAGATGAAGAAGAAGTAACATCATCAGACGAAGATGAGGATGACGAAAATGAGGATGAAAACGATGATACTGCCGATAAAAAATCAATAGACTATCACAGCATGACCCAAACTCAGCTTGTGGCAGCATTAAAAAATATACTCAATACAGGAAAAATTCAGGATATTAAAAAAGATGTTGAGGCAATTCGTGTTGAATTTAACAATCAATTTGATGAAGAGTTAAATGAGAAAAAGGAAGAATTTTTAGCTCAAGGCGGAAATATCATAGATTTTCACTACTCCTCTCCCCTAAAGAACGAATTCAACACCTTGCATTTTGAGTATCGTGAAAAACGTAATAATTATTACAAAAGCCTTAAAAAAGACCTCCAAGCCAATTTACAAAAAAGACTTGCTCTTATCGAAGAACTAAAAGGTCTCATAAGTGTTGAAGAAAACATAAACACCACATACAAGCATTTTAAAGACATACAAGAACGTTGGCGAGAAGCAGGGCCCATTCCCCGTGATGGCTACAACACCGTTTGGAACAATTACCATCACCATGTTGAAAACTTCTATGATTTCCTTCACCTCAACAGAGAGTTTAGAGATTTAGATTTTAAACATAACTTAGAACAAAAATTAAAAATCATCAACAGAGCTGAGGAACTCGCAGGTGAAACAAACATCAACAAGGCATTTAGAGAACTGCAAATGCTTCACAAAATGTGGAAAGAAGACATCGGGCCTGTAGCTAAAGAGTACCGTGACGATGTATGGGATCGCTTTAGTGCTGCCACAAAAGTTTTACACGACAAACGCGCTGAACACCAAAAGGAAATTGAAAAAGATTTTGAAAAAAATCTTGAAATTAAAAATGAAATCACAAATCAAATAAATCTCTTAACTGAAAATACCAAAGACAGTCATCAAGCTTGGCAAAACGGAATTAAAACACTTGAAGAATTAAGAGATCAGTTTTTCAAAGCAGGTAAAGTACCTTCACAACACAATGAGTCAACCTGGACTGCATTTAAAACAGCTGTTCGGAATTTTAATAAAAAGAAAAATCTTTTTTATAAAAATCAAAAGAAAGAACAATTTTCCAATCTTGCCAAAAAACAGGAACTCATCAAAATTGCTGAAGAAAATAAAGACAGTGACGACTTTGATGTAGTAACCCCTTTAATGAAAAAAATCCAGAATGACTGGAAGCAAATTGGTCATGTCCCCAGAAAAGACAGTGATAAAATCTGGAAAAAATTTAAAGCAGCGTGTAACCACTATTTTGACAGACTTCACGCAGACCGCAATAAAGAAAATGAAGAAGAGGTAAAAGCAATGGAATTAAAAAATGCCCTTCTTGAACAATTAAAATCTTTCGAACTTACAGAAAAGCCAAAAGAAGATTTAAAATTTGTCAAAGAAAAAATCGCAAATTGGAAAGAAATTGGCCGCGTGCCTTTCAATAAAAAGAACATAGAAAGCAAGTTTAATAAAATTATTGATGGCCTTTTCAAAAAACTCGACATGAGTAAAAAAGAAATTGAGCTTCTCAAGTATGACAATAAATTAAATAACATCACCTCCCACGATGATGAAAGAAAAATTCAAAATGAACGCTTTTTCATCACAAAAAAGATTGACGAGGTAAAACAAGAAATCAACCAACTGGAAAACAATCTTGGATTTTTTCAACATGTTGATGATAAAAACCCACTGGTAAAAGAAGTTCACAAAAACATTCAGCGCCACAAAGACGAACTTGAACTCTGGAAAGAAAAATTAAAAAAGTTGAAAGAGGTTATGTAATCCCCATCCTTTAATTATTTTATTATAACCCAATTCCTATTTCCTGAAAAATGAACTGTATCCTCTGTAACTCCAGGTTATTAGAGCCCATTCACATTGAAAAACCACATCGGTTTTACAATTGTAGCTCTTGTGGGTCAATCGTGAGAAGTACAGATACTTTCCCCAATGCTATTTTTGAAATTGAACGCTATGAGAGTCACAACAATGATGTAAATGACCCACGATATCAAAAGTTTGTTTCTCCCATCACCCTTGCCGTTCAAGCAGACTTCTCAGCTCAAAACAGTCTGGGGCTGGATTTTGGAGCAGGCACAGGTCCTGTTATCACAAAGTTGCTCAATAATAAAGGCTATTCCCTCAAATTATATGATCCTTTTTTTCATCCTGATAAGTCTGTTCTTGAGGAAAAGTATGATTATATTGTTTGTTGTGAAGTGATAGAGCACTTTCATCAACCTTTAAAAGAGTTTCAGTTATTAAAAAACCTTCTCAAGCCAAAAGGAAAACTATATTGTATGACTGATATTTTTAGATATCAAATCAGTTTTGGAGATT